>JGI24158J21664_10010277_pt1 | contig 12489 bp, 8 predicted proteins | sample Ectturendosymbi3_FD_21664 | JGI IMG/M metagenome (IMG submission 21664) | reverse complement strand
TCTCCTACAGCCTCTCCTTTTCAGGTGTAGTGATCGCCGCGGGGCCTCTTTCTGGTACTCCAGCAAGCAGGTCACTTGCACATGGCCTCTCCTACGCCAATGTGCCCGTAGCAACACCTTCACGTGCTGCCCCTATTCTTGAACAAAAGTTGCTATGCGACGTGGCGCGTCCGAGTACTCAGCGGTATATCTGAGCAACTACTTGGGGTTGGCAAGACTCAAGTTCCATTGTAAAACACAGTACTAGTAACTATGATTCGCAGAAATTGGAGGATGACCAGCAGAATGATATAATAATTCACAAATATTAATGTTGAGCTGTATTTTTTCTCTGAAGTTTGCATATTCATTTGATAAATAATCTGAAATGGATTGTTTTGTCAATACTGACAATTGGTATTTCAAAAAATGGCAAAATTTTGGCATAAAAGTATTGGCAAAAGTGTGGAAAACAGTGGTATTTGCCAAATTTGGCATCATCTGGCAGCCTTGCTCAATTCCGTAAACAAAGTAGCACATGTACGTAAAACATCATGATACATCAACAGGTGTGTAAATAAGTTGCCCATCTTGCCATTGCTACAGAGTCGCTTTGTTTCGCTTACTGCACCATTTCAGTATCAAGACTCCATCACTGCAATACATAGGAAAAGATTTTGAAGACTATTTGTTGCACACCTAAAGTTAAAACAAATTTGTTAAATCACATACCAAAGCTTAGTTATTTGTAACGAAAAAAATGTAGTAAAATAATGTGGATCCCTCCTTTCTCTTACCCCCATTGGAAAATAGTGGGGTTCCGAACGTAAAAGGCTTACACAAGCAGTCCTTGACAGAAGAGTGGGCTTAACTAGGAACACTTTTCAGAAAGCAGTACGCTAGGAACTGTAAAACAATTAGCAAAGTAATGAGGTGTCTAGAACAACACACAAGTATTCTTAAACACAGAGCAGCTGCACAAACAAACATTGGGAACACTACTGACAGCACTAATAAAAGATGGCAGCGCTGCATTCAAAAGCACTATCTACTCCACAGCCTTGCTGTATAAAACAAGCTCCTGTTGCATTAAAGAAATGTATTTTTTTCATGGCAGAAATATCTTGCTCCTACCTGCGCTCGTCTATGTGGGTAAAGCCTGATTTTTTCGTGCTTCTGCCTAGGAACATATTGTTTGCTTCTTTGTTTTGAATAGACGCAAAACACATAAAGAATTTAACCCACCTATTCCTCCTGCGGAATATATAACGATCAAACAGCAAGATTTTGACAAACGTGGATTCCACTCAACTCACCCACCTCCCACAAAAGTAAGTTCTTCCTTACAAGACGAAATGTCATGATTTTTCTACCAGCGCTGTGTACTCATAATGATCCTGCTTTCCAGGACCATGATGTCAATACCGAACAGCCAGTTACGTTCTGGTCGACTCATACAGGCAAAATACACGTAAGCTTAAATGTTACAAATATTTTAGTATTTCTACCCCTGTACATAGGCATGCTTTTCTCCCACTGTTTTTTTATTGTTGTTTTGTTAACTTATCTTATCTGTCATTGATTCGATGCATTTTATTACTTTTCTTTTACTACTTGTAAAACGTCTTCAATTAAAAACGTGTTTGTGCTAGCAACAGGGCTGGTTGAAAACGACCCATATGGTCTTTCGCCAACCCTTTATAATTAAACATGTTAGAACACAATCATTAATTTGTGAAACCTGAAAGTTCTGATGCTTTCATATTCTCATCAACATGAAATCAATTTCTGCTATTTGATGTTGTTGTTCTTCCTCTTACTGCATTCGTATTACTTCGTGATTTGAGTCACAAAAATGCATGAATAAACCATTACCATTGCTCAGTGGCGGATTAAGGGGGGTGCTGACTGGGCTACAGCCAGGGGCCCCAAACATATAAGGGGCCCCAAATCACTAAGTCGATGAAAAAGTGTAATATGTGAGCAGTACACAATACGTTGTAAAAGATACCATCGCCAATTGGAACTAATTAGTAGGCGCTCTGTGCTCACTCGTTGAAATTGCTTCGTTGACATAAAAGTAGTTGATTTTTTGGCGTGTGGTCTGGCCGACACTCACTAGCAAATTAGTACTCCAAGGTTTAAAAAATTAAGCTGTTCCATCCGCTTGCCTTATTTTGGTTTCCGATGCGCATACGGTACCCACTTCATTCAAGGGCGTACGCAAGGGGTTGGGGTTAAAACTCTCCCCTTGAGCTTGATATTTTACAAATCTTTATTACCTGCGCAAGGGAAATTAAATGTTTTCGCATACTTTTTGCTTGTTAATTTGTCTCGTTTCGATAAACTGTCAGTTCGATAAACTGTCAGTTCGATAAACTGTCGTTCGATAAACTGTCGGTTCGATGAATTGTCGTTCGATAAATTGTCGTTCGATGAATTGTCGTTCGATAAACTGTCGTTCGATAAACTGTCGCGTCACGATTCACAGTGCAATGACANATAAAATAAGGGGAGNACGTGTAGAAGAATATTCATATTATGCCAACAAACTTCGCCAAAAGGTTGGTTTGGAAACATTATTATGAAGTCAAATTGTGACGTCACAAAGACCGCTATATCTCGTATATCTACAAAATTTATTTAAAAAATATATCTCGTATATCTACAAAATGTATTTGAAAGATATAAAAGCATGTTAGGCGCTACTTTTTGCCACTGTTTTGGCTATCCATAGCGAAATCAGTGAAGAACAATGACTGAAACGCATTCCCGACCTGATTAGAAGTAGAGCGGTTCTTAGACTTGGAAGTGACAATTCATGTCCCACCATAGGACTCAAATAAAAACCTAAATGACGATCACGTTTCCAAGCGAAGCTTGTGGATTTATATGTACATGAAAAACTAATTTATTGTTGAAGCGACAATTCAAAAACAAAACGTGAATGAAAGGCATTTGCCAGGACACTACTCCCATTTTGTGTAGCTCCGCTAGCTATCGTGAAAAACGATCTCATAATCACATGAAACAGTAGATTCACTGAATCACACTGGGCCTTAAAGCATATTGCCCTAAAATACATCTAACGCCACTTATAAAAGCAGATTTTCAATCAAGTGTTTAATACCGTTTCACATTTTTCGACATTGGATTGCGGATGTGAAGGAAAAAAACATCAATCCCACTAGACCAGGTTTCCTACTAGAAGCTCTAGTCTCCCCATGAAGTAATTTTCCACTTCGTTGTATACTATTACAAAGCCCCCGAACAAGCTCAAAGCCATCCCCAAAACTGTTGATCTGGCGATGGATCTGCTTCTGTCCAGCCAGGCCAGAAAACACAGATGAGAATCAGCCTTTCACCAATTTCAAATGACGAACCTTCGCCAACACCACAGTCACCAGTAAAAAAGTTAGTTTTCACCAGAAGGTTGCTTTTCTGCTCAAATTTATATGATGTAAGCAGAATGATCTAACAACCAATAAGCTGAGCATTTTTCTGTCGCTTGCAGATTTCGCTAACCATGCCAGGTTTGTCTTTTCGTGGCCAGCGGAGTTGTCTACGAGTTTGCANTTGCAACAAAANGATCAAAATCACACAGCCATCAGTCACTGTTGCCTGACGCGTAGCCAGGTGGGGACCAAAGGCCCCATTATTCCCAATTTTGCCCCATCATTCCCAATTTTGTTATGACTGTGCAAAACCAATTATTCAATCCAGCAAGCTGTAGATAGCTAGTATTTTCCCGAAGTTTCTGCGTTACAGGTATAGGCGTATGAGGTGGGGGCGAAGATTCGGGCAAGATTAAAAACTTTCAGGAAAAACTTCTTGATATGTTTGGTCAAGTTGCTTAAGAAGAATCATCGCTCTGCAAAACTTTCCTATTCGTTTTCCTCACAGTGGCGCAAAAATTCGGGCGAATTGAAAATATGCCCACCCTAAAGCAAAGGTTCCCGTATGTCTCTGGTTAGAGCTGAGTACCATGGTTTGTTGAGGTGCGTCGCTGCGCGCTGTAAATAGGGGCGTAATGACTGGCGGGCAAAGGCCACAATTCCTCGGGCGCCGAAAAATCCTAGCAATGTCACAAGTACTTCAGTGCAGTACATTTGCTTCCGAAAGACCTCAGGTTCGAAAATGTGGGCGCCAAACTTGCTTCTTGTCCCGGGCGCCATCTAACCTCGTTACGGCCGTAGCAGTAATTCAATAGTCCTCTGCGTTGTCCATATATATGGAGTGAGGAGCAGTGGCGTAGCCAGCCCAAAAATTTGGGGAGGGCCAAAATGTTTGATTTTAGGCGAATAACACTAATTTGTTTGGAAAAATGCCTCTTAAAGCACAAAATGACTAGTTTTAAAAAATGTGGGGGGGGCATGGCCCCTTTGGCCCCCCCCTGGCTACGCCTATGCCAGCGGCAAGTCGAGAACTGTGTTAAGCGAAAGCGACTGCCTTTGTGATTACATAACGTAAGGCTGGGCAGTTCTCACGCGGCAAAGAAATAACGAAACAGTGGTACTATTACGAAACAATAGCATTGTTCACCAGTGACGAATTTATGCATAGGCCATGGCCAGTGGCGTGCAGAGGGGGGCGAACGGGGCAACGGCCCAGGGCATCCAAGGTAGGGGGCATCCAGAGAGTTAAATTACAAAAATTAAAATGCTGTAACTAGATAATTTTTCCTATTGCAGGGCTACTAACACATGTTGCATGGATTTAACTTTTCAAATCTTTTTTTTTGTCAAATTCCAGTGATTCTCACATTCTTCAATACCAGGGACATGTACTCTCGGTGTGCGGCGCACACCCAATCAACGTGATAGTGACTTGACTTTTTCCAGATTATTCGATCAAGGGAAAATCACGAAAAAAGGATTGAAAGATAATTTATTGACGTTTAATTGATATTCTGAGTCAAATTTCAAAACTGTCGTATTTCAACTTGCTTGATTTAGCTGACTTTTTGGTGCATCACTAGTTCCCCGTTTCATTTTTTGATCTGGCAACCCTGGGTGTGTGCTAATGCAGCCGCATACCTGTGTTTGCAATATTTTGCATCATTTCGAGCTTCGTCATTAATGGGCTGTTCAGACGGAATGGTCATAACGGCTCACACAAGCCCCCATCTGTTCTGTACCCCCAGTTAGTTGTACATATAACATTCACATAATAAAAAACGAAACTTTTCTTGCGCACTATGCGCATTCTCAATTCTTGTGTAGTTTAGCAAGTTTCAAAAGTTTCAAATTGTAAACCAGGGTTCTCAAAGACAAAGCTCGCGGGAAGAACATTTTGTGCGGCCTTCGATGTTTTTTTGGAATTTTCAAATGATTAACATGTTGGTTATTTATTTTATTCACTGGTGTTTGAAAGTGCTCGGCCAGCGAGTGAACAAATCCTTTTTAAAGAACGTGCAGACGGCTAGAAATTATTTGCCTATAACCACGATGCTTATCGTAGGAAATAAGATGTGAAAGCTGTTTCTAGTCAGTGGTGAGATTCAGGTACTGCCATTGTTGGGTCTGTGTCAAAATACAGCCCTCGGTTTACTTTGTAATTCCTCATTTGGCCCTAGGAGCAATTTGAGTTAAAGACCCCTGCTGTAAACCCTGGGTGTCCGCCATCCCAACCGCATACCTTTTCTGCTCGACTGCTATTCGACGAGACATTGGCGCAGCCTGATGTTTTTGCAGTTGTAAACTGCCCTGTCGTAGTGTTAGTATGTTTACTCCACTGTTTTAATGCGAAGACTTACGTTTTTTCAGATGTTAACTGCGTTGTCGTAGCATTTATTGTGTTCTACTCCCCTGTTTTAACGCGTTGCCAGATATTTTGCAGTTATGATGTGCTCTGTCTTATCGTTGAGTGCTGTTTTGCTCCCNTTTCCTAACAACTTAGGCTAACTTGGAGCAGTGATAACTGATATTCATTACAGTGACACATTGTACAANAGCGAGTAAGGAGAGTATGTGTAGAAAAACATGCATGTTGTGTCAACAAACTTCGTCACGACGTTGGTTTGCAAACGTGAATATGACGTTGGATTGTGACGTCACAAACAACATATATCCGGTAACAATGACCACCATACGCCACTGCTTAATACTATATTTTGGTAGGGGGAATACAATCAAGCAGTCGCCCCGGGCATCACCAGACCTCTGGACGCCACTGGCCGTGGCCCAGGGCCCCGCGCCAACTTACTATGGCAACTCATTACTAACTTCAAATATGCGAAAGTGTGCAAAGGCATAACTTCACAATTTACTTTGAAACGAGCGAAAATAGAATCGTCTCAAACTAACAAGAGCCCCAGACACTGCAGCACAGTGGTCTTTAGTAAACGATTTTTCAATTACACTGTTTCTGAAATATATGAGCCTTAGTAGGCAAATTTATAGCATATTTGATGCGGATCTACGTTTGGTTGTTCCCAACTAAATAGCCGGTATAGAGAGCTTGCTTCTTGAAGCTCTAGATGTTAGTTAACGCAACTAGAACAGTTTCTCATGAGTTTTACTTAGAAAGTGTCTACAGTGGGATTACTTTATATGGTTAGCTGAGGGTGTTGCGAAAATACTTTGCTGTGCAAGAATCTGTCTTTATGCTGCTTACCATCAACCTATAACAGAGAGGATTAAAACACTATATTTTGCGTTGCTTGGAAATTGACAGCTTAAAAAACGGCATAAACAAACCCTGTGTCCATTGAATGGATTGTGCTTGTTTGGTTCATAAAACATGTGGTTACTCTGGGGTTTACGTACAGCTAATCAGATCGACAACTAGACGATATTTTCAAGAGCGGCAACACCCGCATGAAAATGTATAACCCGAAAAATAAACCTACAAGAAACGCTTGAAATCACGGAAATTTAACGAAGAGAACTTCTGAACTACACGAAAGAGCTATAAATTTCAAGAAAAGATCGCATCGCCATTTGTTCTTGAGAAGAATGTAGGAAAAGCTTTAATTTCTGTTTAAGATCTAAGGCAATCGTAGCTAGAACCAAAGTTGGCACAACAAAAGATAGACTTTCGAGGGGCACTACACATAACAGGGCATACTTTGACGGTTTTAAGACAAGCGACCAAATCATACCTGCGTGGGGCCCCAAAAACTACGATGGCCTAGGGCCCCGCGCCAGTGGCGCAGCCAGCTCAGAAATTTGGGGGGGCCAGAAAATTTGGGGAGGCCAAGAAGTTTGATTTTAGGCGAATAACACTATTTTGTTTGGAAAAACGCCTCTCAAAGCACAAAAATGACTATCTTTTCTAAAAATTNGGGGGGCATGGCCCCTTTCCCCCCCCTGGCTACGCCTATGCCCCGCGCTCCCTAAATCCGTCCCTGTTGTTCACGCTATTCGNTACAAGGTTGGGTAAGGTCCGGCACGTAATCCTGACATTTAGCCATGCAAAAAACGTTGTTTATTTCAGAGTATTTTTTAACCTCTGTTTCTACTTCCATGGGCATCAAAAAGGGGCACATTTATGGCAAAGGGGCGCTTTGGGGGGCAGTTGCCCCAACCTGACTTCCCTGGATCCGCCACTGTCTGTAATGCGCTAGTGCTTGGCTAACCATTTTTTGTGCTCTTGTGTCTATGATCACGTCTGTATGGACCACGAGTCTGCAATTAACTACTGTTATTCTTAAACTTGACACCACTTACTGTTGCACCTGACTCAGTCTTACGAAACTTTATGGTTTATATGAAAAGAAAACCTTGTCAAAAATTGTGGTGGTTGCCATCTTCAGTCGTTCCGGCACTTACGCTCCCCTCTGGTATAAATTTTGTCAAACACTTCAGTAACGTATCCTGGATATATTTGCCTTCATAATTACATTTCGGCGTCCTTGTGTCCGGAGTAGTAGGGCCGGCCTTAAGCCGACGCAGCTGCATTGGGCCCCGCGCCATGGTGTTTGGGTAGATTGTTCATTTTTTCCAGATACACCCTGCGCTTGAGAATTCAGTAGAAACGTCATATAAATTTCATTGTTAACAAACAACGCTCTCGTCAGAACTAGCGAATTTCCTCTCGAACGTTAGCAAACGTGCTCAGTTCTCGTGTTAGTGCTTTACTGTATATCTGCGCTCTGCCGCGATCGTAGCACGGTTGACTGAACACGATAACGTCATAAAATCACTGCTCAGAGGGGCCCCGCACCTGCTAGGCCCGGCCCTGCACAAGCAGCTTCGATAGAAAATGTAAGTTTGCTTTGGTAAGTGGACGGAGAGCGAGGCCCCCTTCGGCGCGGGGCCCGATTAGAAGAAATCGGTCAAATCGGCTTAAAACCGGCCCTGTTCGTAGGGGTACTACTACTTCTAGTTAACTTTAAGAAATCTTCTGAATAAATTCTTCACGTTTTTTATCTCGGTAATACGTCGCTACGTGATAGCCAAAAATCTCATTTCAAATCAGCAAAAATTCAATGTCCAACAGAAAAGCATGCTTTTTCCGTCTTTTTTGATAAATATATCACATAGTCCATTTTGCTAAAACACTTAAAAGGTCGCAGCACGGATGACTGAGCATGTTGACGTCATAACGCCATTTCTCAGAGGGGCCCCGCGCCCAGGTCTGCTTGGGCCGGCCCTGCGGAGTAGGCTACATATTCCATGTTGCGGTGCCCTCCTGACTCCACTGGATATTGATTTCGTGACTGTAGATGGTAATTAGACTTCAAATGCGATTTCCTGAACAATATATCATGGTGCATTTGCGAGATTTTGAATATGAAAACATTCTGTGTTTAAGCTTGATAAAAAATTGAAATGAATGGCTTGTCCTCCCAAAGTATTTTTTCCCATTGCTATGTCTGTACCGAAGAAAATTTGCTATGTCTACAAATGTGGGCGGTAAGCAGAGTATGAGTCCCAAGTTTGTGGTTCTGGAGAGTTGTGTATCTCTCCAGTGATGTAATATCGAGATTTGTACTCGGTTTAAGATCCAGTCTTCAGACAGAGATCCATTTTCATGAGTCAAGGTTGTTGCAACAATAACTACGGATTGGAGGTCTCGGCCTCGAAACACTGATCCCTGCTTTTTAAAGTTAAATCTCGGTCCTGACGTTTGAGCCAAGTCGAAGGTTGCGACCTGACTGCAACCACTAGCGTACGGAGGTGGGAGGCCACGGTGCCATGGCCACCCACTCAGACCCTAAAAATAAAAAAATGTAAAAACAGTATTGTCTAAAACTTGCTTCCAGAATGCACAAAAATGTATATTTTTAGGTGTAATTTTGCAAATTTTCCCGGGGGCATGCCCTCGGACCTCCCTAGAATGGCCGTGCCTTTGTCACTTCCCCTAAAGTTGATTTGTGATGTCACACGATTGTGACGAAACTTGGCCCCCCTCGGAAATTTTTTCGTACGCCACTGACTGCAACACTTGTTTTCATCTTTCAAATTCCTTGTAGTAATCCCTGAGAAAAATTGGAAACAAGCTCCATCTTTCCTAATCTGTTTGGTTTATTTAAATCCGCTTACTGCGTCGTTTCAGCAGTTCAAACACACCAACCTTTCATTTCATAACTTCTGGTGGCATGTGAGGAGCATTTATCCAACTTTGTGGCGACGTTTCAAGCTCATTTTATGTACCACTCAATACATTTGAATAAAATGCTAATCCATGCAGCGCCACGCGCTGTCAGTTGTCTTTGTACGTTACTAACCCCTCACCCCACAAAAATTATCACCCCTGCATGAGTAGGTAGCCTACATATAAATGTTGAAAGCACTTAGATTGGGAAGTACGTTTTGGGAAACATGATGAACGAATCATCTTGAAATTGAAACGTTTTCTATTCCCTAAAAACGCGCACATGACAAAACCTGTGCTGAGCTGTAAGTCGGGCCGGGATCTAGTTTGACAAAATGTTTCGGGGTTGCATAAAAACTTTTTTCGCAACGACTGGCACGTTTGTCGCCAGCTACTGTTGAAGCAATCGACTTGATTAAATCTTTAATAATACCTGGTTGATTGTGAGCAAAGGTGTAGGATCACGCAAATTTTTGGGGGTGCCAAGGAATTTTTCCCGAATTTCCACCTACAAATTTTCTCACGAACTCAACGAAAAAGCATGACAACCATTTTTTGACGTCATAGAAAACAATTTTTTGGGTAAAAAAAAGTATTGGAGAAAAACAGTCTCATTGATCACACAAATAGAACGAAGGTATCGAATGATCTGTGCCTGAATTTTCGACACATCGAAACTTTTGGGAGTGGGCTTGCACCCCTTCGACACATGGAAACTTTTGGGAGTGGGCTTGCTCCTACACCACTGATTGTGAATTATTTACTCTGTTTACTTTGCTACGCCACCAATACCTTGCAGTTGCACATATCGTGACTCGCTCGGAAAATTTGGGTTTCGGGCCTGAATCGGGCTTCAACAATAAATGTTGAGCTCGGTCTGTGTTTAGGCTTCAAAATGAGGCCCGGTTACAACTCTGGTGCTGTGATACAAAAACATTGCAGAGTCAATGCTCGTCGACTTGGTAGTATAACTGCAGTCAAACTCAGCACATATTAGCTGAGCTATTATGGATTGAATATCATGCACTCCGTGTATGTACCGCAAACTTTGTTGCAGTGTGAATAGTCAACAAGTATATATTCTCCATCATCTGCAGGGACGATAATATAATCAATGCCAATTTGTTTAGAACCGGCGTCGTGTGCGCTTGTAAGACGTGCCGTTGCAAATCTAGTTTTTTTTCATTCATCGCACCATAGTGATAAAGTCTGCTTGTTGGCTGAGTCATATGAAACAATAAACCATTACCATTATCTAGGAAAAAGCGGCAAAGTTTATAGGATGATTTGTCGATATGAACTTCTTGTGCCTTTAACCTTTCCATGCTTTCACCAAAATAAAAACCAATGCGAAGGATCTGCAGTGGTATACACAAAGATGAAATTTATCCAATTAGAAATGCTGCAATTATCGTTTTAACAATCCACTCTGGGATTCGGTCGGTTTGCTGTGTAGTCGACTCTTTCCAAAAATTCAAACGCATTTTGACCTGCATTTTTCATCAGCAGTTGTACCATTTTCATAAGCTTTGTGAAACAACGTTATTTGTAGTAAGTCCCTTACATCGCCGGCACTACACAATCCAACGCAATTAATTTTAACAGTCACAGCACTGAACGAAAGGAAAAGCAAAATTATGTTGCCTACTGTCTCAGTGATGGCCACAACAGGTCATGGACTCAGAATTCGATTCGAGTAATTTGAGCTCGACCTCGCATCGCGCTGCGAGTCAAGGGCTTCGTTGCTGAAATCTTTCGCCCACACGATTTTCAACCTGAAGTATCTACTGTGTTGATAAATTGAAAAAAATGATTCGATTTAAGTTGCAGAAAACACCAATAATTTCAGGTCGTCATATCTTTGTTTGCTTCGTATAACGTCGCTGCGCCAGTAACACCTTAAACTAAAACATAGTTCAAAACTGTTTTGTGGATATGCACGATAGAACTCAATATGATAGCACATAGCCCATGTGGCTTTACTAAGTGCGCTGACATTCTGAACGTAGATGACAAGGTCATCTTCATCCTGCAAAATTTTTACGAATATTGAGCTTATCTTTCTTCATGAACGTTTTGATTCGCTGTGTTAACACTGATATTAAGTTTTCGTGTTTAGGGTGTTTCCCAGATCAAGACAAGAGACACACCCTTTAAAAAGAACAGCGCTTTTAGCAAGCCAATATCAGAATATCTGGATCAGCCAAAGCCGTATGAGGACGATGAATATCCTAATATGTGAAACATGAAGAAATTATTGGCTAAAATATGGATCTGTTCACCGTATTGTACAAAGCACAACTTCAGCAATAAAGTCTAAGACTCAGAAATCAAGTTGACTCTTTGTTCTTCCACAAGAGCGAAAGCCGATCTTGTTTGCTTCATTGTCGTCAATGCTTGTTCGGCTGGCTGTTTCTGAAACATCCGGTGGCAAATGCAAACGATCTATAACAAACTTTGTCTTCTTTAGCTCAAACGCCAGATCAAACGAATCGGGCACAGTGGGTATGATCGAGTTCAAACACGGCAACTTCTTAATGGTGAAAAGTCCTGCAATAGAATTGTATCGGTTTATTATCAGTTCGCTAAACGTTGTTTGTGGTGAAGTTTGTTGGTTCTAGCAAATATGTAGCATGCAACAGCAGCGACGATTACCTTAAAAGAGCGAAGTCGAAAACACATGACTGGGTTGTTTTCAAACCTATTTTCACAAGGCTAAATCTTGTAAAGTCCAACTTGGTCGAACTGAGTCAGAAACTCCATGAATCAAGCTGGTTAGCGGCGTACGCAGAAAATTTTCATGGGGGGGTTTCAAAGTGCCAAAATTTTTCTTTGCACTAAAATCGAAAGTATGATAAGAAAAAATGTGAAACAAGCAGCAATACAATACGTAAACGTTGTCAAGCAGTTATAAACACATATTTAAACGCCTGCTGGATGTCTCACTTAACCTGTTAATAATCTGTTCCG
>JGI24158J21664_10010272_pt1 | contig 12492 bp, 8 predicted proteins | sample Ectturendosymbi3_FD_21664 | JGI IMG/M metagenome (IMG submission 21664) | reverse complement strand
CACTGTGTACACACCAAGCATAAAAAAGTAGGAAGTGCTGGGATAGGCCTTGCTCGTCTCAAGGCTGGACACGTACTAACACCGGTTGTGTAATGCCCTACTGTATGGTTAGCCATTTTCTGTGCTTTTGCGAATGACGATACAGCTGTGGAGAGGATGAACTGCTTTGCTCCTCCCAGTGGTGGTCATGTGCTAACACCGTTTCTGTAATGTGCGCTGATGTGCAGCTAACCACTTTTTGTGCTCTTGTCTGTGATATGGACCATGAGTCCGCAATAAAATATCATTATTATATCTTTAAATAACCACGAAATATGATCTTCTTCAATTTTAAATTTTTGTAAGCAAATTTGAGGGGTGGAAAGGGCGGCACTTACCCTCGCGACGCCACTGGGGACGAGCCTATAAAATTTGTTCAAACTGTACAAGTGCTACAAAACCGACGAGACTCCGACTGTTTTTTTGATTTTTTTTGCTAAGTATGTTTTTACTTATTTTTACTTGCTACAGTCATTTGTTTGGTTACACCACAAAAAATTGTAAATGCTTTGATTTCATGAAGATGCGGTAGCAAAAATTAGCAGCAAGTGTTGACGGAGAAGATATTTATCGTGCGTTATGTCTTCAACTACACTTTGTAAATGTTACCACAGTGTTAAAGAAACGCAAGTATATCACACACATCACTTTTTCACCAAGACCTTTAAATGACCAGTGGCGATTCTATGGGGTGGCCTGGGTGGGCCATGGCCCCATCAGATATTTGGCTGGCGCCCAGTTAGGCCCCCCACTTTTATGTTCAAATTCGTTTGGTTGAAATATACAGCGGATAACTTTCAACCACAAATGTAAACGATAATTTAGGACCACTGGCGTGATAATTTCAGATTAGGACCACTGGCGTGATAATATCAGATTAGTTTAATCGCGCCTTTGCGGGGAGCCTGCAGAGCTACGGTTGGTGAAAATTGTGGCGTTTTGAGATCTCCTGGGATTTTGCCTTCACAATCTTCTCGAGAAACGCGCATTTGAAAATGCATGAACGAATGCGCCCCTAACCTTTCGACTCGACGTTCCTCACGGCAATCCAGCACCTTTACGACCAAGGAACAAAGAAGTTGAACTGACAAATGCAACAACATGTCGGCAAAACTTGCAAGTTTTTACAGCAACGATTGCTACGAAATGAAACTTTCTGCTCAACTGCACGTCAATCAAGTAGGCACAAACAGAAAATTTTGCGGCGAATAAAAGATTTATTTAACTTTCGTTTCACGACTTGAAGATGAAAAAAATAATCGTCACGCACCAAAGGCGTCCGCCGAAAGTTTTCCAGGGCAAAATATAACTAACAACGGTTACATTGTGCTTTGATGTAACAAGCTGCTGTGATCGAGTAGCTTTGTTTTCAGCTACAATTATCTGAGACATGTTAAATTTTTTTTTGGTGGTTCCACTCCAGAAAAAAAAACTGTAAATGAATACTGTACTAGCACTAGCAAAGATCACGTGTCAAGAGCAAAAGCGTAAATAAAAATTTAGTGCAGTGATTACACACAAAACAGCCACATGGTTAAGGGCTGAAAGTACATTTACATGAGCAGCTCTTCCGAGAAGCACTATTTTCGCTGACGTTTAATGAAGTTCTGCATGATTAAAAGCTCAGAATGTCTGCTCAGTAGGAGAAATGCATACTTTGTAAACGCCAGATGTCTGGTTCTGGATTTCTTTTGATAGATACTGTGTAAATAACATGCGTGCATTATGCAGAAATACCCTGCTACATTATTTTAAAAAGGTTTCGAAAGACCGCAATGAGAACGTAACGTGGTGGATCCAACAAGATTAACTCTAGCCTGACGGCAAGTTGTTTGGGGAAACTCCTGCTTGGTTTCTGCTTTCATCCGTTTGCGATAATTCTGACTTGTAGTCATCAGTAATAATTGTAAAGTCACAGTAGTGACGTACTCAATAGAATCAAATCACAATTTATTTGCACAGGTAGACCAGCTTCGCGTTTTAAACACATCTTAAGTCCTGTGGACAGGGGCGTAACGAGGTTAAATGGCGCCCGGGGCAAGAAGCAAGTCTGGCACCCCCGTGTACGAACCCGAGGTCTTTCGGAAGCAAATGCAGTAAAGTATTTGTGACACTGTTGNGACTTTTTGGCGCCCCCCGCAGTGATTCGGCGCCCGGTGAATTATGCCCCCCTTGCCCTCCCCTCGTTACGCCCCTGCCTGTGGGTATAAACGTAGCCAGTATAAAACTTGTTAGCGCATGTTGACATTGAAACAGTTGTATATCCATTGACACCTTAACACACCACACCACCGAAACAAAACTTATTCGCGGCACATCCAAACTACCATGATTGACACAAGACAAAGACATCTGGTACAGGAAACTGGACGGATTTTGAAAACAATTAAGACAACACATGAAACGAAGAGAAAATACTGCATCTGATTGCACATTCAAAGCCCACCATGTACAACTTGTTTCGAAAATTAGGCAGAAACTTTTTCAATGAATTTTGCAAGTTTCACATCCTTTTCTGACAGACCTCCGGCGTCGTGAGTGCTCAAGGTAATTTGAACCTGATGATCAAGAAAATAATGACTTTCATGTGCCATTCCTCGTCAGCAAACAAAATCCTATATACAATATTTCCTTTGTGCTGGCAGTGCAAATGCAGCCATGCCATTAAAAAACTGCGGTGATTACCGCATTAACCAACCGTTCCACGGGCGGGGGATGTTGGATGGATTTTGCCGGAATGCGTAAGTTCCAACACTTTTGCTCATGTAGCTTGAAGGAAAACTGGCACCGGCACCAGACAGACTAAATTATAAGCTACATCAGCATGCTTGTTCGCGCAATACAATTAAGCGCACTTATATTTAAGACTGAAATATACAAAACAACGCAAACACGCCATATTTTATCCACTTGGAACACTTTCCAACTTTCTAATCGAAAAAAATGTTGGACCTACGCTCCACATCACGCATTTTTACTTATGTCAACGATGTTTCACCGTGCTTACAATGTCATGAAGAGTGAAATAGTTATTGGTTTATCACTAAGCGGGTACATTTAAATTCCTTTATGGAGAACGCATGATGGCCCATTATAAACTAGAGATCGACCGATACGGCTTTTTTGGGGCCGATGCCGATATATCGGTCAGTAATGGACCGATAGCCGATATTTCCAAAATTTTTAAATCTTGTTTTCTGCTTCATTGTCAAAAATACGTGTTTTATGCTTTACCTTTTTTTCAAAAACTTCAAAAATCAGGATTTATGAGCTAAAAATTTTCAAGTTGTAGCAATTTCAATATTTTGCTATGATTTTTAATTAATCTGATTAATGATGATGCTTTTCTTCCTTGCACAAGTTGTCTGGATGCGTGAGGAATATAACAGCGTTTTGTCAACACCTACTTAGGGCGATAAAGTCGGCCGTTTAGGCCGATATATCGGCAAAACCCAAATATCGGCCGATTATATCGGTCTGTCTCTATTATGGACTCTTTCAAGTTACCATGCCAAATGGCAATATTTATAGGTGTTCATCAGAAGACCATTCTCTATATCGAAACACTACAAGATGGCCACAGCCGAGTTCTAGCTTTAAAGGATGCATCAGTGAGGTCAGTCCATTAAACTTGTTGGCCTGATAACGCTCCACGCAATCCTACGGATCTGCCACGGTGGGTCGTCCCTTGAGCGCCGTGCAAGTGGATGGGCCTGGCGCACAGCATAAAGAAATCCGCAAGTTCTTACGCCCGTTTGGACAAGAAATGTAGCCTACTGAAAAGTCCAGTCATCCTGATCTGCCTTGCCCATCGGAACACTTCGTGGAGGGCGAAGTACATGCGGCTGAAGCATACGCAAACTCGGCATCAATTGTGGAAATCTGACTATAGTTTGTTGCCGAGGCTGCTTTTGCAAGTGTGTTGTGCTTGTATTTACACTTGAATAACATGCAGAGTAGGTTATTGTCATAACAAAACAGGCCAAGTTCAGCAAGTTTGACTGTTAACTGCGGGGATTTAAATGTTGTTACAGTATTTTGTTCCGATTACACAGCTAATTTACTTAAAAAATGTTTCCTTCTCACTAAATTGCTCTGCTACCACGAGTGTTGCCAATTAAATCCATTCTATAAAAAATCTCAGTGCTGCGTAAAATTATTTTAAAAATGGATTTTTGCAATAAATGAAGCTTAGGTGTTAATATCTTTAACAAAAGAAATCAAATTCAATACCCTACATCAGGGCTATTCAATTATTTTAAGAAAGGGTCCAGTTACAAATGTCAATTTTTCAAGGTCCGGTCACTCCCATAAAATCTTGCAAATGTGACGTCTTGGATTTTTCTAACAAAAAACGTGATATGATACTTTAATACGATTGTACTGTATATAGATATACAAAATCCGGTTAATGGATGCCGATATTAACAAACGCTGTCAGCGTTATTTATTGTTCTGCTGATGGGAGCAATGGCATTTTGTGCTTCTTGGCAGTTACCTAAATTTTTGTTCCAAGGTAGTGTCAGTGAATAGAATGTAATGGTCAAGGTTTTATTCGTGATACAGATGCAATACTTGTTCTTCATGAGCTTCTTTTTTGACAGTGCGAACTGTCAGCAGTCAGTGGCGTTACTAGATGTTTAGGCCACGAGGGAAAATGTAGATGAATAAGGTCCACTGCCCACTGTAAGGGGGTTGCTAGCAACACTAAGAAAAACCCTGAGAAATGACGGTGAATCCGGATGTGGATAGCCATACTAAAACCCTAAATCACCAATAAATACTCCGAAAAACGCAAAAAAAAACTACTGCAAACCAAAAGAATACTAAATCTTAAATATAAACCAAGCGGGGGCCCTAGTTTTACATTTACTGTAGCTGGCAGGAGATACAGTTTACATTTACTGTAGCTGGCAGGAGTTTTACATTTACTGTAGCTGGCAGGAGACTTACATTTACTGTAGCCAGCAGGAGGGGACAATTCGCCCCTCCAGCAGCAGCAGGTAGACCCAAATCCCGTAAGAATTTCCACTGACTATTTGCGAGGAGTGGAAAAAATTTTGGAGATACCTTTATTTGACAACAAGTTCTCAGGTGTGCCATCAGAAAATATTTCTTTCACTGCTACATTCTATTGGAATTCAACTAATTCCAGTTGAGTTTTGGCTGCATTCACACCAGTGGTGTCAAGCTGCCGGAGCTCCGTCCGCCACTTTCACTAGTGAATGCAGTGGATGATGCGTCGTTGCCTACAAATATAAGCGAAGATGCCCAGCAGAGCTCCGATACATATAAAAAATTTCCACTTCATCTTCGGTGAACACATGTGCATGTGTCTTTTTGTTTCAGTTGAGAATTCAGTAATAATGTCTGTCACTAAAAAGGGTTTTGAGGAAAGAACAGCAACTGTTTCTAAAAGAAAGTTGTCAAACTGTTCGACAATGTTGGTAATCAACTTTTGAAGAAGTCGAATATATCTGGAATCTTCTTGCTTTTATTTTTATTTTTCCCCAAATGCCTCGGGAAATGACTAAGTTCGTTTTGAATGACTTGCTTGAAGATCTTAAACTTTTTCTGGAAAGGGCGAGCAGTATTGATCAAATCAAAAGAAATAGACTATGTTTTTCTCCTTGAAGTTTTACAAACAAGTCATTGAGGTGTTGCACTATGCCAGCCAAAAATTAAACAGTTTCCCTTTCTTGATCATTTCCTAAAAAAGCCTCAACTTTCCTTCACATTTTGTTGACTTCCCACAAAAAAATAATAATTTTTTCCTAAAGGACCAAAATTTCTGCAAAACTCTTTCCTCACTCAAGCATCTTTCATAACTGTGCACAAATAAATTTGTATAATTGTATTGTTTTCGAAAAGAAAAAGTTTCATTGCTATATTCTAGCCTTGAATCCACTATTTTCACCAGGATAGACATTATAGTGATGAGCTATTGTTGAACAATTATGACGAAACAATTACTTTGAACCAAAAAATCGTAGGTCGCCCAACTCAGGTGTGCAGGTAGCTGAACAACAGCTTGAACGACAATCACACAGTTGGTGAGGAGTAAATGCTTTAGAAGTACAGCCAAAAGTGCAAAATTTTGGGATAAAAACCTCTGGGTATAGAATACACCTTTGAGAGGCTGACGAGGTCCGGCGGTCGCCATCCAAAGGTCCGGATTCGGACCGCGGTCCGCCATTTGAGTAGCCCTGCCCTAGATTCTCAACCTATAGTATATCATAGCAAGTATCACCAAACTCATTTGTTTATTCTTCACTGTTTGACCACAAGTTGTTGGCCAATGGCCATGTAACCTTTGTTAGGCGCTGCATCATAGCTGCATTTTAATTTAACATTTCAACTGACTGCAGTATACTGTCTAAGCTGTTTTCATTCCTGTATGGTAGGTTATAATGAATGGCTTTAAGTTTGTATTGGGTTGGGCATATGCGCTCAAAAGATGGTTATTGTGATGTAGTGTTTGTTGCTAAGAGCACTAATTTCAACAATCTTCTACATGGAGCTATATTTCACATAACCCTGGTTCAAACCTTGATAATGTTACAGACTATAATCCATTCAGCTTGTAATAGCAAGACGTGACGTTTGTTTTTCACCCCATAGTTGGACGAAACTAATGTTTCCTTTATTATAATGCCCTCGTGTTTCAAGGTAACTGAAAAATTCGAATGTTGTAACAAACATTGGCATACGGGTTATCTTCCATAGCTATCTAAATTTAGAGAAGCCCAACATGTTACATTTTAATTCGTTTTACCCCACTTAATTATGTCTCAGTTGCCAGAGACTTAAGGCTGCAGTAGAAACATCAGTTGTAAATGCCAAATTATTTTTAGGCATAGCCACAAGACAAGAAAATAAAAATACCTTGTTATATACATTGAACCATTCTGGATGATGGCACATTGTTTCTGCTTGCAATGCAATCCTGGTCATAAATCCAAATGCTTTGTTGAAATTGCTGAAAACGAACTCTTTATAAATTGCATCACGATCTTTCACCATTGTCCAACCAGCTGCTGTCAATGGAGCTAAATCAGTAGCTCGCTGAGCTTCAGTCAGTTTAGGAGTCATCTTGCGAAGTAGTAGCTGCAAAACCCAAACCCAAGTATTATTTCTTAGAAACTTTGCCAAGAAGCCATATTTACGGTTGGCACTGTGCTAACCACAAACGCTCCCATACTCAAATGAGGAAGCTTATACGCACCGACATAAACAAGCACCTCCACATCTGCAAAAAAACATACAGAGGCAGTAGCAGATGCTCACTACCGCATAATAAAGAGTCAAGTTCATATGATTATGCATGCACTATCTGACCTATAATATTTTAATTCATTTTTTATGCTTTTTTATTTCAGCAGAACCACTCAAATCAACAGCATTGATGCTTCATACATATTGTAGTTTATCATTTCGTTGAAATCGTAACATGTACCACCACATTGTGCAACAATAACAAGGTACTCGGGCATAAACTCCATAACATACTTAGAAGACCAAAAGGATCAGCATGGCACTTTTGGAAAGGGAAAAACTTACTATAGCAGGTTACTATTTTACCACAGTGAAACAAAAACCACCTGAAACAAGTTGACTCAGTCTATCCAAATGAAAGCAAAAATGAATGTACATTCTTTACAACAAATTAGTGCTCCTTTTTCTTTTGAAACAGATTTTTAAATTTTGCTTTTAGCACTTACTCTATTGTTCTACATACCTCTACATAGTTGGTATTTATGGGACAGATATTGCATCTGTTCAGACACCAGCTACTATCTTTTTCCCTTGAAATTTCACATATTTACATATAAAAACTATGAAGAAAAATAACAGATTTAAGAATTTAAGTTCTTGTTCAGGTTTCAGTTGCAAGTTGTTTTNTAAAACTAGCATACACATGGCAAACTTTCCAAAACCCCCCAGTATCCATCTTGTTTTCTCAGGAAAGCTATCCACTANTGGGAAGTTTTAAATTACAATTGAGATTTTCCAACCTTGTTTAATGGAACTGATTAATGGAAGTCATTAAACAAAGATAAAGAAAATGTAAATTGAAGACCCTCCTACGAAAAGTGCCTAAGTCACATTTTTGGGTAAACAGAGTTACACAGTGGAACGTGTTCTTGAAACTTTCCTCAACATGCTCTCAAAAAATCTAGCATGGAAAAAGCATCTAAAGGTTAAATCTGTGCATTCACATTCTGCTTTATCCAGTGTTTCATATGCAAATTAAAAACTTTAACAGCTGTTTTCTCGAAACTGGCAATTTGTGACTTGTCTTAGGCAAAATCTGCACCCACAGTTTTATGCAGTTGTAGCAATATAGACACTTTGATCATTGCACAGCGTTCCATCCACAATTGCAGGTTCCACTGTAGCAAAATGTTAAAAAACGCTGGGTTAGGTTTAAGGTTTGAAGGTTTAGCGGTTAGGGTTTAGGTTTTATGTTTGGTACATTTCTACCAAGCCTACTGCACTCTCATTGTGCGTTACTGTCACATTACAGGTGGCGGACGAGTAAGGTTTCAAATAATTACACCTTGGCAGCCAGGGTACGATAGTTTGTACTTTGAGTACAAACTAAAAGTTTGCAGTTGCTTAACCCAGATGTGAAGGTGTTAAGGTCCACAGGCGGACCTGTAGCCACTGCCTTAACTTAAATTGCAACTAGTCTGACAGCTCTAGCTTATGCAACAACACACAGGGTTCATACAGAAACAGTTTTGAATGACTACTTGATTCCAGTTCAGTAGTCAAACTTTACTACTACCACTGTTAAACTGTCAAGTTGAAACTTAGTTGTGTAATGTTTTGCTTTCACAGATTGCACTGGCTAAAAATACTGTAAATATAAAAAATGAGACCCTAAAATAGGTGTAACAACACACACAATTGCGCTACATATTGCACTTGACAAGCTAACATTTTGTCTTGGCTGAGATGTGATGTTTTGGTCGGCACACTCATTGTTTTTCATGCAACCTACTTTTCACAATCAGGGACTCACATACATGAAAGCTCAAACCCTGTTTTTGCACGCACAACCAAATGCTTTCTTTTCACTGTCATTCACTTCTCTCCACCTGTTTTTTTCTATCATTTTTTAGTCTTGACTGAAATGTTTTTGAAATGATTGATAAAAGTTCAGTCATTTTAGTCAGAATGTCTGAAAATACATGCTGATGAACACTTGACTGTTACGAACTGTGAGACAAATAACTGAAATGTCTCGGTGACCAAAATGTCTCAGCAAAAAATGATCGAAAGGTCTCAGTCAGGGCCCTGACATAGGGGGGTGGGGGTTCAATGCCCCAGGGAAGCACTTTTGGTGAAGAGAAGAAAGAGCAAATGGTCTTTCACGAATGAACCTGAAGTTAGATTTAGGTTTTAGATTTTGATTAAGGTTGGACCTGCCATACGTCACGGTCTGGCTGGGACTTTCCCAGTTTAAACGTCTGTCCTGATATCCCGTCCCGGTTAGCAAAATGTCCAGGAATTTGATTCAGTGAAATTTTTTAAATTAACTCCAGCCTGCTTATTAGGGCAAGTTTTCGCAACTTTTTTTACAGCTTCCAACGGCTTCCTAAATACTCAAACTATATGTAGTTTAATGTTTTGAGCTGATTCCAGGAATTTTATATTGCAACTTTTTCAATTTTTACGTGCAATTTTTTACTGCAATTTTCATCAAGTATTGCGCAAAATGTAAAAGTGTAATTTAAAAAAATACTACAAAACTATTTCACTTTAGTTCTATTCTCTTTGATTGCATGAAAAAGAGCTAGATGACGGATTCACTGCGTATCAATGTTATCTATGACGAAACAGTTGGTTTGTAAGCTAGAAGTTTTACAAGCCCAGCGAAGTACCTCTCTCAACCAACCATTAAATAGTACACTTTCCAATGTGTGTTAATGCATAAAAAAATTCAACATTACATGAAAACTGTTTTTGTTGTACTTATTTGCAAAATAATAAAATGGTGACATGCGTGATGCTGGTAACTCTCAATCATCCAACCTTAAAGATCGAAAAAAGCACTTCTTATTTGACATCCTTGACAAGACAGGTCTGCTTTGCAGAGTTCCTTAATAACTAATATATACTTAAGAATCTGATGTAACTCAGTTGGCAATTGCTATAAGAAATAAATTCTATCTATACTAGCCTTAAGAATGAGATATGACATGTCACAACACTGTGTTTTCATCATAGGCCATGCAGCAGTCAGGGTAGCTAAAAAGGGGAGGGACACAATACTGAAATAAATTAGACACTACTATTATTAAATACTAGGCAGTAGCTATTGAACCGCCTCACATGACGCGGTTCCAATAAAACGCTGAGATTGTCACTCAAGCGGCACCAACATTGTAGCATAACAGATTCATTTAAGGTCTACGGTGCCAATGGTTTTTGGTTTGGCTCTCACCTTGGCAACTTTTGTTTTGGTAGTAGTGGTTCACTGGTTGCAGGTTTCAATTCATGATACCACTCTGTCTTTTCAAAATTTTCCAAATTTTTCTCTTCAGATTGACAGTTTAGGTTTAAGGTTTATGTTTGGGCTTTAGGTTTAGGTTTAAAAATTTTGGTCCAAGGGTTACGTTTATGGGTTAGGGTTTAGCTTTTACATTTAGGTTTCTGCCAAGTCTACGGCACTCTCATTCTGCATTACTGTCACATTATAGGTGGCGGTCAAATAAGGTTTCTGATAAGAAGATCCTCAGGTGGTTCTGTAGCTACTGCCTATTAAATCTATATCAACATACAAAGAAATATTTTGTAATGAGACCATGAAAGCAAAATGCACCACATAATAAATGTGATTATTAAGAAGATACAACATTGATTGCTGATTGTTAGTTAAGAATCATTATCCTTTAGAACAGCTACTGTATTCTCAACTGGTGGGTTGTGGCCCAAAAGTGAGTTGCAGGTATGTTCTGGGCAGGTTGTGCACAGACAGCTCACTTTACTACTCACTTGTCACTGTATATATATATTTTCAAAAAATAAAAATAGGTAATGCTAATCTGATTTTGCATTTTTTTTTTGTTTTTTTTTCACTACGGCTCCCATCCAATTTTAGGAACTCACTCAGGTGCAACAACCAGCTTGCACCCCTGCTCGTGCTCCTCAGTCAAGAACTAAACTTAGCGTAACCGCTTACACACCTAGGCTAATCGTCATCGATACTCGATAGCATTCAATGACATTACAAACTGGAACTTACAATAGTAATTAAAATTCACACTTTACAGAATTACCCTAACTTTTACAAGAAGTGTTACTCACGTTAGTTGAAGCCAAACTTCGCACACAATTGCTTGCTCGTCCTTTCCAGAAGACTGAAGCCGTATTACCAACAATGCGCAAATTATTCCATATGGCACAACACATGGCAGATGGCTGGCAGGCGATTCCCGTGCAACGTCAAATACCATAGATATCTGAGTGTCATCAAAAATGATAAAAGTTGATACGATGCTCAATTCAGAAGTTGACGGATACTATTTTTTGACTCAGCATCCGCTCCAACTCACAGGTGGCCAGAAAGAGGAGTTGCGTGCGCTTGTTTTTTGTGGAGGTGGAGTCTGAGAATCTTTATTGTTGGCGGAGCGGAGGAGGAGATTGCTTTTTCTTAATTTCCTTTGCAAAGTTCATTTCATCATTGCTTCAAATTTTTCTTGGAAAGTTTTGTGAAGCTACTTGAAAAATGCGCGTTACTAGCACAGTATTATTGAGCGTTTTTAACGTCACATGTCTGTTTTTGCATCTCCAATATGTCAGATATGAGCACGGATCAGGGCTGGATCGGACTGGATCAGGACTAAAGCCAATTTTGGCCAGTTCAGGACTGGATCGGACTGCAATTTTTTGAAAATTTGCGGATCCGGGATGGATCGGGCTGAGAAAATTTCTGTTGTTTGTTGTTTTGATGCGATTATTCAATCAAGACAACCAAAAAGTAACAAATTTAGCAAATATATGTAACGAGTTCAACAAGTTTTTTGCGTCTGTTGCACCAAAAATGGCGGCTTGACTTCCTTTATCAAACTTTAGGTTCGACCATTATATGTCTGATATCAACCAGTGCGAATCGTTTTTTCTCCAACCAGTCTGTGAAGATGAAATCAGAAACTTAATAAATAGTTTGGACACTCACAAAGCCACAGGTCTGAATTACATTCCGGTTCTTGTATTAAAGAATNTAGGCTCGTAATAGCACCCTGGTTAGCAAAACTGATAAATNAGTGTTTTGTACTTGGAGTTTTTCCAGATGTTCTTAAGATAGCCCGNGTCACTCCGTTGTTTAAATCTGGTGATAAGTCCNTTTGCAACAATTATCGTCCAATATCTATACTATCGCACATTGCAAAAGTNTTTGAAAGATTGGTGCATGTTAGGCTTTCATCCTTTCTAGAAAAAANT
>JGI24158J21664_10010270_pt1 | contig 12493 bp, 7 predicted proteins | sample Ectturendosymbi3_FD_21664 | JGI IMG/M metagenome (IMG submission 21664) | reverse complement strand
TTAAAAAAGATCCCACTGCCACCGTTGCGAACGGCTTGATGCTGCGTTCCTTCACCAATAGTTGTGGCGTCAATGCTTAGCTGCTGGCGGTAGACGTAAATTTAAAATCTGAAAGCTCAGTATGTGCTACCGTGGAAGGTGAACGACCGCTCGCCTTTGCGAAACAAACGCGGAAGTTTTTCGTCTCGTACGGATTCTGTGTCAGGAAGTCACCATTTCTTGTCGCCAGGCTTATTGCCTTTTTTTCTGTACGTTACGACGTGTTTGTAGATACCGAATCTGCTGAATCTATCGTTTGTGTTGGCTTAATCCATCGTTCAGGTCTGTGTTCAACGCCGCACCTGGCAAAACCAAGTCCGCGAGGTGGCAGTGACCTGCATTTTTGCACATAGCTTGATTTCGTTAAACTTAACGATCTGTATTTGAGCAATCAACGAACTTTAGCATTGAACGGTAAAGTTGTTTTGCATCTTGCGATTTTGTTGTTATTTTCCCTTGGAACCGGCATATCGTATCACGGCAAACCAATAAGATATAATAATTACAGTTTTGTTGAACAGAGTAATAGGACATGCATTTGCAATGCAAGCGCGGAATTTGATTCAATCCATTTGAAAGCTAAAATCGTCTTATTTAATTTTCTCGTATTTGCACAAAGATTTCACTTTGCCGCATAAAGTGTAAATTCAGCACTTACTCAAGTCTGTTCAAACTAAGCCGTTTGAACTATCTTTCCAGGGCAGTTGATCAGGACGGCGGTTCGTATTGGTACCGGACGAAGAACGAGCTTGTTTCGTTTTGCTCAATCGCGTAGCTTTGCCACTCGCACCGCCCCAAAGAACATCTAAAGCCCAGCGTTTGCCTTACCATTTTGCAATTTGGAAGCTACTGTACGAAAAAACTTTAGAGCCGCTTGTTTAAGTTTGCTCTGGTCCTTATCTACACCACACGTACCGGTACGCACGTCAAATGCTGTTGCATTTACTCAGAATAGGCATACAGAATAGGGCATACACTCAAAATGCAACGCTGCAGGTTTGCTTTTGTCATCCCAGGGAATTACAACGCTATGAGTTATAAAAATGAAGCACTGGCTTAAAACTTCGTCAGCATTGCTGCTACGGCTGCTACCACATACTGTGTGCTGGTTGTGGTCGATTTACCTCTTTAGGCAGACCTTCAAAAACTTGCTTTCAAGTATTTTTAGCCGAAAGACTGTCAACAGATCCTATTTAAATAGTCTATTATTCAAATTCCATTTGACGAAAAGGTAACTGGCGAGGCTTTTAGCGAAATCAATTTCATCTTCAGTCACGTCATCAAGTGACCTGGTGTTGTCTTGTTTCCCCGAGACCTTTAGTTGTCAGTGAGTAGTTACCAAATATTATCAGCAAATTAAATAACCGCATTATTCCAGAAGAACTAATTTTATACCGGGCAGGCTGTGGAAGCAGTTTAAAGACATTAGTTATGTTGACCTGAGTGCTTCACGAAATTTCATCTGGAAATAGTTGGTTGTTGTTCCCATTTCATTTGCACCATACATGACACGTAATTTACAACAGACCACGGGCTTCGCAAAATTTTTTCACATTTCCCTGAACGCCCTTTTCATTCGAGCAGACACGGGTTTGATAAGCTTGACTTTTTCTGTGCCGTTTGGGACTTTCGCAAGAAACAAGCTTGGGTGTAGTTGCTTCAGTCGTAAAAAATCTGACTGATAAAGCTGAAATCATTACAGAAGAAAAAACAAAAAAATTAGGAAGCATATAAACTAAAAAAAATTTAGACCCTTTTTGAGCGCGTGGATTAAAAATGTAAACTGAAAATAGGGTCCCCGTTTATACGTACTCTCTCCAAGACCACTACTGTAAACGCTAACCGTGGCGATGTACCTCTCCTTGCTCGTTTCCGGCTTATCACACCCGAGCTTTGTTTTGTGTTGTGACGAGCAGGCATATTTTGGTCATCAAATATGACTGTTAACGTTCGTTCCGATCGCGATTTCGTGAGTTTGGGTGGCTGCCAAGCGAGTGGGATGATCAACCTCCTTGTTTTCAAAGTCGTTTCTTTAGTGAGCTGCGCTGATCAAGTTTTCGTTGGCATGCCAGTTAACAAAGAAATTTGCGACCGTTTTCGTTGGCAAATAAAACGCACCTCAACCTTCATCGCCTGGAATTATTCGGTTCATTGCTCAACTGGTTCATCCGGGAACCGATTGACTGAAAAAATACTTGGAAGAAAGCGCATAAATGCATTTAAATCAAACACATGATGAACCTGAAGCAGCACCTCGTTTTAACCTTTCAGAACTCTTACCCATTGCCGTGGGTTTTCAGCGCTTATTGTCAATTCGGCCGATGCAGGTGTGTTCTTGGACAGACACCCGTGCCTGTGCGAAGTAGCAGAAAGGCAAAGCTACTGGTGGAAAAGCTAAACGGCGCAAACTACCGGTTGAAAGACTCAAATTTCGGCGAAAGCTGATGAACATCACGCTTCCGAATGGCGTGGTCTTTTCAACAGCGAGCGTTGCACCCTACAATTCTCTCAATCTCAATCGCTTGCTGTGTCAAGACTGAGCCTTAAAACATGGCACGACTAGACTCATGCTCAGTGACGCGTTAAAAGCTTTGACGCGTCGAGTGAAGGCAGCTTTGTTCATAGGGTTGAAGCAGCGGCGTAACCGAACGTCTGTACTTCACAACTGTATATACAAGCTACGTGAATGCCAATTACAGATTTTTCCATTCATTTTCATACCCTCTTTTCGTACAAGGAAGGTCACCGTGACGGCAGCTGTAGGACTCGAAGTACCTCACAGTCAACATCAATTTCTGATAGTTCTGATGGCTCCACACCAAGACAGGACTAAGCAAGGCCAGAGATGTAGTCACACCACTTGGCCGGACCTCTGGGCCGTTTTCTCATGTGTGTAGCCAGCAAGACCTGTCTCGCCCATCTTTCCTGGGTCTTTCTGTTCACATGGCTGAACCAACGTATAGCTGAGATCCTCTCGATTCTGGGAAGTGGCTTGACATCAGGGCTTTGCGAATTTCACGGCTGTGCACATTGTCACGAAGTTTGACACCGTGGTCTATTCGCAAAATCCCATCTCTGCTGCTTGTATTTAAGATATAATCTTGAATTATCCAAGATTCATGATCATGGGTGGGAGGATCGCAACAACGACCGATTTAAATTTAAACACCGACAACTTTGCGGCTTTCGGAACGATCCCGTTTTGTGACCACAGAGCGATAAAGCTCACGCAGAACTATGTTTGCTTGACCAGTCCATGTATAAATCTCCTTGTTCCGCCATCCGCCACTACCATCCCAAGGTACCAATTATAAATTCAGTGCCTTCCCTCCCAGTTTTGAGAAACTCGACTGAAATGGTATGCGAGGGTTGGAAGCTTGGGTTTGAACCGTGGGGTCCTATTTTCAACAATGGATGCTGGGATATCGTTTACCGATTGCGCAAATGATACTGGCAAGCACGTGTACGTGCGTTTTATGCAGTAATCGCCATACATATGTTTATAAAGATTCAGAAAAAAAGATTTTCTTGGCTGTTTCCACGCTTCACGATTTACGGCTTTCTTCTGTGTGACGTAAGCAACTATGTGAAAAGCGCAGGAAATTACAGTTATATTTGTTTTATAACTTCCTCTGTAATTCTATGAACGGAGAAGCCCGCTCAAGTTAAGGTTCCTCTGGCGCCTTACCGTTTTTCTGCCACCACGTTCCACGAGTGCGGTGCAGACGTATATTGAAATCTATCTTTGCCATGTTCAGTGGTGTTTACATGTTCATCACAAAGGGCTTCGGTGTTTATGGAGGTACATGAGGTTTGGTTCAAATCTGAAAAATGGAAAAATTAAAAAAAAGTTATTTAAAGCTGTAATATCACGTTTCACAAAAGCCATGGTAGGAAATGGTTATGGAGGTGAAAGGGCTATTAAAGACTCTGTGAGGTCTTCCTCAAGGCACTGTATATGTAACTGCCTACAAGAATAAAATTTTTGAAACAAACGAATTGAAAGAAAGCATGGATTACCAGACGAAGCCACCCAGATGATTCTGGAGCGAACAGAATTTCGAAAAACAAAGACAGCTCTTCGCCAGTTTCACTTTCTCTCTTCTGCCTGGCTTGCTTGTCAAACGAGCGCGCTCTTCACAGCCAAACTGGCAACCATGCTGATTTGTCGCGCCACTTTGCATGAAGCCACGTTATGTGTGCTGCGCCAAATCTTTGATATTTTGTGTAACTGAAGCAGGGCTCCGGAGCCACGGAGCCGGTCATTTTCGGTGGAGCCGGAGCTGTTTTTAAAATTTAGCTGGAGCTGGAGCTGTTTTTATAATTCACCCGGAGCCGGAGCTGGTGGTTAATATAGCAGCTCCGGCTCCGGACCCTTTCTGAGATGCATCATCCACCACTATTTGGTAAGCGCGCTGAAAAACAAGGCTTTTTGAACTGGCTCACAGAACCAGCTATCGTCTAGTATGAGAATTATGACTAAACAATAGCGCTCAGTGATGTATGCAACTGTCCAGTCGACACGCTTGCCCGCACGTGGAAATTGCACCGAGATTGTTTGCACAGGTCAGTAGTAGCTGACTAGCTGTTAGTGAGATTAAAGGTTAGTTTCAGTGCTGCGGCATTGCGATTGAGTTACTTGAAGTGACAATTCTTTTCGCATGATTTCTTGGACCTTACTTGCGCTTTCCAAGAACACTGAAACTTGTTTTGAAACGATGTACTCTACATGCCGTTTATCTCTCACTTTTGCAAAAATATCTTATTCGTTTTCACAGAAAAGAAAGTTCTCGTCTAAAATAACCACAATTAAAATCATTGCCGAATGCCGATAACAGTTGTTTAAAGCAGATCCCCTGTACTTTTGCAACCGATATTATTGATATCGGTGTGTGTCCAGAACTTTGAAAAACAAGGAAAATGGAAAAGTTCAAAGCACCAACCAGCAACCAACTCCAAACTTAACTCTTATTCACTAATTTTGCCTCGCTGCTATTGTGGACAGGACGAAGATAAGTAACTGTGTTAACGTCAACCAATTCGATCAAAACGTGCAACGCTTTGGAAGCAGGAGCATGACCGAGGACCAAAAATCAGATTATCATTCGCGCACTGACAGTCAACGGCGTACGCAAGGGGGGGTTTGCGGTTAAAATCCCTCCATTCAGCTTGATATTTTACAAAAACTTTATTACCTGCGCAAAGGAGATAAATTGTCTTCGCATACTTTTTGCTTGTTAGTTTGTCGACTTAATGCAAATACCACGGAATGAATTTGCCTGCAAACGTCCAGGAACATTTTAAATGGGCCAGAAAGTAATAATTAGGTTTCGGTAGGAAACTGGGTTATCGTCTGTGTCCAGAAACCATATCACCACTTTTTGCAGACCTTTCGTCCACTACGCATGTTTAAGATAGTGTTCCGCGATAGTTCACTTTATCCGAAACAATTGCATTTATTTTAGAACGTGTTTAGCAAAAAGAATACGACATACAACATGTGTAGCAAAAAGAACTGCATTTATTTTGTCTGCTAAGGCCAATCAGCCCAAGTGCTGAACGCATTGCTTACATTACTAATTTCTGTAGCATGATAGAACTGTTGCACGAACTCAAAAACAGCACTTGTTAGCATAGAAGCATTCAGGCATTTGATAATGTCTCAGCAGGAAAAAAGGAAAACTAAAAGTTTGCTGGGCTTCTATAAATAGCAAAAAATCGAAAGATTTCTTGCATACCTTATGCGCATTCTCAATTGTTGCGTTGTTTAGCAAGATTCGATTTTTCCAACCGGGGTGTGCGCCAGCCAGTCCAGCGGCACTTTTTCTCTGCTCGTCTGCTCGTATTCGGCAAGACATTGGCGCAGCCTCATTTTGCAGTTGTCATTTGCTCTGGCGAATTGATGAGTGTGTTTTACCCCCCTGTTTTAACGTGCAGCCTGATATTTTTGCAGTTATGAACTGCTATATCGTAGCGTTGGGTGTATTTTACTCCGATAGCCTAAGTTGGAGCGCTGATAGTTTATATTCACTATACAGTGCAATGACACATAAAATAAAGAGAGTGGATGTAGAAAAATATGCATATTATGTCAACAAACTTCGCCAAAACGTTGATTTGGAAATATGACTATGACGTCAAATTGTGACATCACAAACAGCACATACAAAATACAAATGACCACCATATGCCACTGAATGAAATCCCCCCATGAAAATTTTCTGCGTATGCCACTGCTGACAGTTGCCATGATTCGCTCATGCTTCGCAACTAATTTATTTGATCGAAGCGAAATCCGAGGGTCTGTTCTACCAGGAATTAAGGTCACAATGCGTTTTTGTTTCAAATTGCGACTGGTTCTAGTCACATCAGACTGTGGAATGACTGCCGTTTGCGCATTTTGCGAGACAGTCCTTTTGCAAAAACGCAAAGTGTGACGCTTACGCACTTTTTTGTGGCACAAACAGTTACAATCGGCAGGCAGAGGATCAGCCCGAAGTCGGATTTTTAAAAAATAATTGTTACCCACTCCGACTGCTCTAGACCAAACTCCTTCCCGACTATGCAGGCATGGTAGTGGTAGCAGTGTTTAAGATTAGTTCAAAATATGTTGGAATAATACGGTTGCTTGCTACAAGAAGGACACTAGGCAAACCGAAATTGTTAAAGTATATTAACAAAGCACAGCCGGAGCCATGTTATAAAAAACACAGCTCCGGAGCTGAACCCGGAACCATGCTTACGAAAACAGAGAGCTCCGGAGCCGGAGCCATTTCATTTTTACAAGAGCTCGGCAGCCCTGAACTGAAAATGTACAATTTAGATATAATGCTTTTTATCATCGTTATATTCCCGCGCTGGAGTCATGCGCTTAAAGTAGGGGTCTCCACACTTTTTTGTCAAAGGGTCACATAAGCTATTACGCAGCAGTTCGAGGACCGGACATATTGCATAATGAGACCAAATCATTAAACTTTTTGTAAATATATTATTTTTCATTATTGACAAAAAGTCTTCGGGGGCCGGATGTGGCCCGCAGGCCCTAGTTTGGAGACCCCTGGCTTAAAGGACGCGAGATACCATATAAAGCACCGAAGGTGGCAACCGGAATTTAGCTGTACTAGCGAGACAAACGTTTTACTGAGTCCGTCGGAGCAATGTACAGATTTTTGCGAACACAAAGGATGGGACGAAAATTAAAAGCAATGTTTTATGCCTTGCTGTTGCAGTGGGTCACCGTCTTTGAACTTGCCACGCCGCTCGTTCTCTTCTTCCTGTTGCTCGGCTTGCGAATCCGGGAACCGGTCTCCAAATTTGATGGAAGTGAGTTCGCTATGTTGCTCTGCTTATATATTTCACGCGAACCTGTATTGTGTAGTGGTTTCCGAGCGGCTGCGAACAGCGTGTCCTGAAAAAAAACATGTCCACTTTGATGCATTGTTTGCTTTCGTGATGACTGTGCAGATTTTACCTGAACAGGAAGTTAGGTGTGCTGGCTATCGGTGCCGTTGAGTAAACTGTCGGAAATCGCCCAAACGCCTTTTGACGGATATTTTTTAGTTTCAGCGCAGGCCGATGATGCTGGAGATTTCCGTCATGCTCTGTCAACTTGTTGTTCCGAGACATTCTTGTGTGGAAGTTAAGAATTATTTCTGCTGATTCGGATTCGTTGCTTTTTCATTTTCCGTTCAATCAAAGCATTTCACAAAAATACTTGAACGAAAGTAGAAAGATAAAAAAAAACTGTATCGCACGTTCACGAAAAAAACGTTTTGCAATAAATATTAAATAAGCATTCACTATGAATTGTCGATGTTGAAAAAGTAAGTTCCAGGATGTCTACGTCGCGTGCACGGTTCAGTAAAATAAATTAATTGTGCCACCGCATGTGCTGCGTCTTTGGACGGTTATTGTTAAAAACAGCGCCTTGGCAACAGCAAGAATTCGCGGATCACCCCCGTTGCTGAAGCCCGGGCCTTCGACTTGTTTCCATGTAGCTTTGTTGACTGGAGCGCAATCTTTACGTTTTGCTGAACTAAGGTCTTGCTCTGCGAGCGCTACTCTATGTAGCATGCTTCACTCACACGCGCGGAAGCCTTACTTTGGACCAGTGGTTCCTTGCGTTTTCAAGCCCGTGGACCCCTGATCCTAAAAATATTGGCCTGGGAGCCCTCGTCTGCGCAACCTGCGAAGGAAGTACAAAGCATGATGAAAGAGCAAGCACTATTGTGTTAAGGCGGATAGGTTGTTTACCTTGGCATATACAGTAGATATCAATGGCATTCCTTCTGGGGAAACCGAGATTTTTCACTGGGCACCCCGTTTAGGACCACTGCTTCAGACGGATACGGACCACCCACCCATATGACCGCTTTGTTATTTTGCCATGAATGTGTATACTGCAATGTGGATCGCTTTGCGACTGTTCAAACCAACCACGCAACCATTCTGATTGCCGAATCCAACATGAAACTCAAGTGGTATATCGTGAAATAGCACAGAAGCTGTCATCTTTGCGAACGGACTTCAGCGGCACGCCAGGCTTTATGGCTCATCGCTAGCTTTCAGGAATTAACTGTTTACTGTTGGGGTGATCATGCGCAAGCTCATTCTTACTGCCAACTATTTTTGTTTACACGCAAGCAAGCACAACTAACTACAATAATTTTGGGCTGCTTTTTTTCTTTATCATTGTTTGGTGTATCTAAACGTTTTCATGCAAGCTACCGCGAACTCGTATGAAAAAAGCATCTTCCTGTCCGGAAACTGCCTGGTGGATCGTGGGCGTGAGTCCTCAGTGGCTTGAAACCAGGGTTGCCAGTTAGTCATAAGCAAAAAAGGCCAGATGCAACCCTTTAAAAAAGCCAAATAGCACCGAAAAAAGCCAAATACCTGATAAATACACAAAGACACCTTTAACCAAACGTGCTTTTGAAAGGCAAAATTTATATCTTTTATACATAAAAAGAATGAAACTCACTCCATTTATGAACTTCTCGAAACTTTTGGTTTTGCTGAAGAGTAACCTGAAATTGCAAACCTGTAAGCATGAAACAGCAAAACAAAAAATTATAGATTCTCGTGCAGAGTTTCCAATGAAAATTTATCATTTTGTGTCCAGAAATAGTGTCTAGAATGTGCCAGTGCCCAAAAATCTGACAAAATCATCTTAAAACCTGCCAAATCGACAGAAATAATACAATTCGCCAAAAAAGGCCAAAAAAATCCAAATTTAATTTGGCCTTTTTTCAAAAATAAAAAAAGCCAAAGGAGTTGAAAAAAAGCCAAAAATTACAAATTTGGCCTCAAAAAAGCCAAACTGGCAACCCTGCTTGAAACAACATTGCCTTGCTTGCTACAATCGCTCTTACAAACTCAATCGTACTCGCCTTGTTCCTCTACTGCAGGGGTGGGGAACCTATTTACTATCACGGGCCGCATTAATTGTGCATTAACGCTGGCGGGCCGCAAAATCAATTAATTTTGTCTGAAATTCATCTTTTATCGAACTACGAGCTAGAGTGACTTCTTTCGATTTACTATCTAAGTATCTGCTTGTCATTGAGCTGCGTTTTGACGCGATGTTGTGTTCTATCATGGGTAAGGAAAATTCTGATGCGGACCGCATTTGGCCCGTGGGCCGCAGGTTCCCCACCCTTGCTCCACAGCAGAATTGCGGGTTACACCTGATAACAACAATGTTTGCACAAACAAGATAGAGACCAAGCTGCACAAATCACGTACATTAGGACGATGATGAAATGTATTGACACTAACAGGGGCGCGAAGGTCTCTGTGTTTATTTTGATTGCGGTGGCTTTGGCTATTATTTTAGACTTTGTTCTTGTTTTTTTTTTCAGGCTGCTGTTTTCGTTGTTATTGTTCCAAGTTTTGTTCAGGCTATTTTTTGCTCAGTTCTAACTTTGGACATGCAAGCAGAGCTCAGTCGGCTGATTCCTCGAAAGCTTGCGGCAAACTTAGAGCTTTCTAACTGTTCTTTTAGCCGTTTTTTGTTACGTTTTATGTTTTTGCGAAGCCGCTGATTTGCTGATTCTCATGCCGATTTGTTTCAGACTTGTGCGTTTTTTCATCGCTCGCTTCGCGGCACAAAACGACTTGTTTCAAAGCAACGTTCTGCTTGTGGCCGTGGAAAGGGTGATCGTGTCAATTCCGCGCGTAAACTACTCGCCAGCGATAATGGCAAGCGACCAGCTGGTTGTAAAATTCGAAACACTGAACTTTCACATTCTTCAGAGTGCGATTGACTTGGTGCTGCACTCTTCAGCGCTTCTGCTATTCTGCATGTACGTCACACAGAGATTCACAACGGCCTCGACCTGCAGCAGCCTTGCCTGAAATCCGTCATCATGACACGCGCTGTAAGATGCGCACTCAGTGGCGCAGCCAGCCCATTTTTTCCGAGGCACAAATATGTTGACTTTAAGCGAGCAACAGTATTTTGTTTGGGACACTGCCTCTCAAAGCACAAAATGGCGAGGCATGCTTGAAATTTTTTTTTTGGGGGGCATGGCCCCTCTGGCTGCGCTTATGTGTGCGCTTGACGCCATAATTTCTTTTTGCAGCGTATTTTGGTCCTCGACCTCTGCCCAGCGCAGGAATGACGGCTGTATTGCAAGAGTTCTGCCCGAAAAATGATGGGCGTGACGTGTATGGGTTTCCTCTGCACAAGAACGCGACGTAAGTTGTCACAGTGCGTTTGATTGTTTGTCACAGTGCGTTTGATTGTTTGCCGAATGTCCACAGCCTTTACAGCCAGTGGTAATTTTAAAGCATTTCGGCACGTGGTATGTTCCCGTGCAGTCCGAACAAAACTTTGGTCAGCAGCACACGTACGGGCATACACAACAACTTGTGCTCAGTTAAGCTTTTGTCAGGTGAGAGCAGGGGCGGATCCAGCCAGTAAGGTTTGGGGGGTGCGATTTCAATAACATTTGGTGGTCAATTCTCATTATGGGTTCACTACTGCAAGAGAGATTAAGTATACTTCACAGCACTGCTGTGACAAAAACGGCAAAATCGCCTTATATCGCAAATGCTGTTTTCCAAATTGTGCAAAATCATCGCGAATAAAATTACTTTTGTAGGTTTTAGGGGTGGCGATCGTCCCAATCGCCCTCCCTGGATCCGCCCATGGGTTAGAGCGTGTTCGGTTTTAAATTGCGTTCGTACGGTGTGCAGTCTCTTTTGACGTACAACCTTGCGATTATTTCAAAGCGAAAAACTTGTGTTTTCTCAGTTGGCAATTCTAAAATCAACTGCAGGTATTGAACCTACACATTCGTATCTGCGCATTGAAAATAAGCTAACGACGTACGTGAATCCACGGTGGTTTGTGCAGCAAACTGTGTCACCAGAAGTAACGCACACGTTCGCTTTTTACTGAAGCATCTTTGTGGACGCTTGGTTGCGCAGAGTAATATATATTTGTTGAAATGTTATTAGCGCTACCGGCTAGCTTGCTGCACTTCTTCAGCACAGTTGCGAAAAAAGATTTTGTTGCCAAGTGATCTGCTGTTAGCTATGAACAAAAAAGTTTTCTTTGCTGAGTCATCTACTGTTGCCGCGTTGCTTGTCCAACGTTAACTCTTCTTCGATGCTGTTTGTCTCGACTTTCACGGCTGCGTTTGCTTCATTTTTCCAAACGATGCCGCAGGATCGGACCTTTCCTGGACCAGCTTCACCGCGCATGGTCGAACAGTGACGTTCTGCAGAGCAACGTCAAGGGCTTATCCTTCCTTGATCAGCTCAACCAGTCGGTTATCAACTACACGTCGATCGATCCCAAGCGCCCTTACCGTTGGCGCAACCACCGCACCGGTAAAGATGCTACTCACGGGGATAGATTGCCTTTTGTTTGCCGTCTGGGTAGATGTTCGTTTTCATGATTCTGTTTACGTCGTTCTCTGCGTGATGGTAAACCAATGCCATTATCTCGTGTGTACTTCAGCCATATTTTGTACGATGGTATTATGTGTATTTTTGAAAGGTTTGACCTTGGTGACGACCGTTAAGACATTTTGTGAGACTGCTGTAGTAAGTATTGCATCTGAATACCGAGATGGTAACAAAGCGAGGTTTTAGTGCATTGTGGTGGTGGTTATGCAGTGAGGGTCTACTGCGTTTTGAGAGACTGTTGGAAAAATTTGAGGTACCGTTTCGGTCTCTCAGAACACATGTTTGTGTTCATGTGTGCTGTTGCTGTGTGAGAGAACGCGTTCCGTGTGTTTGTTGGCGCTAGGACTTGGGGCTCGCCATCACATTTTAGACTGCCTGCAGCCAGGGTTGTGATGGTGTTGCCATCACTCTGCAAACTATGACGAAAGCCATCTCTCTGCAAACTATGACGTTGCTGGGCTGGACATTTGTGTAAGAAGTTGTTGCCGTTCGAGGAACTATCAAAGAGTTCGTTGAAAGCTGTACACGGGGGGGGGGG
>JGI24158J21664_10010267_pt1 | contig 12494 bp, 7 predicted proteins | sample Ectturendosymbi3_FD_21664 | JGI IMG/M metagenome (IMG submission 21664) | reverse complement strand
TAGAGCAGAGGAATTAATTGTTGTATTCAACCATAACGTCATAAACTTGTATTTTACTGCAAATAAGAGCACTATGTATACGAGCTACTATGAGAAAGTATACGAGCTTCTATGATGGAGTTTTCACCTGTTTGCATAATTCGTCAGTTCGCCTAATTCATCACTTTTTTCTAATCCCCTTGAGGTGACCAATTAGGCAAATTCTACCGTATTTTAATTCACACAGTAACATGCTACCAATCACGTCAGAACTGCTGTGAAACTAAAGTATTGGTCGAACTGTGCTGACTTTCTTCTACAGATGTTCTCTATTAAAGAATATCGACCCTACTTTACCTAAAATAGTAGTTTTGAAGTGAAGCTTTTCTAGCTCATTGTGTTTGTGTTGGGCAAAACTAGAAAATTTGGCCTCAGTAGTTGCAAACTCCAAATTTCATTTTACTTTCAGTGATACGGAAATTTTTCTGCCAGATTTCATCTACCGGCCACCTAACTTTCATGTCTCATGTCTGGAACTTCCAGGATGCAGACTTGCCTTTTTTCTGACGTCGTCGAGGCCTCGAAGTTTGAAACAAGTCTCGCTTTCGGTCTCAAATACTTCACTGGTAAACAGCATAAGCTGTCATTCCAAGCTGTTAAAATTTTTGGTATCCGCAGCTTAAAGTAACAGAAGTGTCGTTATTTTTATTTTAGGTGTTCCAGCAATTCGTCTCAATGTTCCAACAATAAGAGGCTAGCTTTATGGCCACACCTTGTGTTTGAGATTACATATTCACGTGATTCCTCTAAATCTTGCTTTAGTCATTCACCATCTCACACGTAAGCCTTTGCTTGCAATTTTCAGGACGAAAGATGCGTAAAATACGTGAAATCGATTTCTTAGTAAAATAATTTGCTGATTAATTCGACTGCGTCACTTCATGAAGGCTTATTGTTGGAATGTTGGTATGTGCAAGTCCGAATCATCATAAAGTTAACAGAGCATGGCAGGCAGGTTCCTCGAAAGCTCACGTTAAGCCTAGACTAGAGCCTTCGATTTTCTTTTATTTTAGGTGTTAAGTCACATCGTAATCGTATAAACTTTGTGGGATAAAATATTTTGACTTGCCAAACTCTTTCATTCGTTTGTCCTGCAAAAGTTAAGATAAAAATGTGTAANTAAAGATACCTGCTGCTCTATGTCTAAAATGCCAATCAAATAAAACAAAAAGTAAGAGCCATAACAACACAAAAGGTGGAGAAGTTTCTGTTTTTTCGGCGAAAATCAATAGCAAGGACTGGCGGAAATCTCAACTTTTAGCGTGCTGTTGCTTGTCCACAAGCAAATGGTGCCACTACAAGTTTTACAATGCCGTGTTTGGTGAAATGGAACATTAACCTAGTAGATACTGCTTGACCATGAAGTTCAACACAGTTTTTTTATATTTACAAGTTACATTTACAAACTTTATTGAATATTTAACGTCACCATACTGGATACAACATTCCTAAGTGCGGGCCAAGTCAGAGCTCAATGTGAAACGTGCCCAAGACCAAATGAACCTAACAACATGTAAACAGAGGGTCTGATCCCCGCAATTTCGTTAAAAGTTTTCCTACGCAGCCAGAAATGGCCTTTTCTTCGTCGCAGTGACTGGTACAGTTGTTTAGTAGGAAGTGGCATGCTACAAGAGGAAAACCTGATTGCTGCCTTTCGACTGGCTTCTGCGTACGTGATCTTAGGCTGGTAGATATGGCAGACACCGCACATCACGTACGCATGACCATGTTTGGGTGATGACTTAATGCGTTCGCTGACAGTTGGCAAAGCGGGCGTCGAATAATTTCCTTAATTTATTGCGATGTTATCAAAGTTGTAGAAACTTTGCGAGAAGAATCTGTAATCAGCATGTAAATTTAATTCAAACTGCGAAATTCAGATTTCTCTCCCGTAACTAGTCATTGAAAATTTTGTCAAAGCTATTGGAAGAAGATAAAAAATTATTTGTTTCTATGCCGAACTTTTTCCTGGTGAGGCGTTCTTTTCACTGCAGCACAATAGCATCATCTGAGCGTCAAATGTATCGCAAAGTAACAGAAAACCCAGTGAAAACCTGCGTAAAAGTTTAAATCGAAAAAGATTGACGAAACGAAATAATAACATGAAATGCAGTGGTTAAACAACGTGGAAAAGAGCTACTCACTGGTCATATTAAATACCGATTTCGTTATGATAGTTGACAGCATGCCCGTAACCAGCTTGGGGCACCAGGGGGGGCGAAGAGTTTTTGAGAGGGACTGAATTTTTACTTGAACTGAATTTTTACTTATTGGCAAACTTCCGATACCTTGGGTTCATACGAAGTAACTCAGTCACGTTTACAGAACTAATAAGAACTCACCTGACAATTTGTTCAAGCATCAGGCTTGTTAATTTTTATTTTGCGTATGTACTCACCGTATATTTCTCCTGCGCAGTAAATTTTCTAACATCCAAACAAATGAAGATAAACATAAAGCTTTGCCAACCTATTTCCATTATCCATGTACCATTTTCACATAGCAACGTTATGCATGTAGTTTTATCGTTGTATATGAACTTCCACAGGGATATTTTGAAAATAAACGGGAGTAAGTCATTACCCATTAAATCTTTTTATATTGCAGACACATTCATGTGCCGATCATACTGCACTTCAGCCTTTACATATATGACGAATAAAAGCACAAAATCCATTCTTAATTAAAACAGAAGTATGTATCCCAGGCGTGACCGTGGGAGCACATCTTGTCAAGCACTATAGTTTGGCTTTACGTGCACGTGCGCACTTTCCACTTATAGAGTCCCATCACGTAACACTTCCAAAAATATTTTATGCTTTTGTGGTTCAAAACCCGAAGACGCGTATTTTCATAAAATAATTTTTTTAGAACAACTTAGTAACCTGAAACAAATCTGAAATTAAATAAATCGTTTATGAAACCAGAAAATTTCTGTACAGTAAATGCAGTTTTGGAAAAACTTTGGTTGAAAACATTAAAAATCGCCCAACTTTTCAGATTGCTTAACAAGTTTGTGGTTGACGTCTGTGCAGTTTGAGTAATCTCAATTCTACTTTAAGCAAACAATGTTTTATCAAATTTATCCTTGTTTGTGTAAAGAGAATAATTTCAACGTTTGTTCTAACAAATCATAGAAATTCTTCTAACATTGACATTTCTTCCTATAGAATTTTCGATTCCATTTATCGAATAACACTTTCACTGATGTTGTGCATGCGTTTTTTTTCAGCATTGATACAGTTTTGTAAAACAGTTCACGGAAAGAGAAAAATGATTTCAGTAATACTTTTAACCCTTTCAACGTATGCATTCAGTTTTTCAAAATGCTACAAACAAATGTACTACGCCTTTGCAAGCTGAGGCACTTTTTCTTTCACCAAAAGAAAACAGTGTTCGTTCCGAAGAACATATTATATTAACAGGGTTTTTTTAAGGAATATGTTAGGTACCCGGTATGGACCTGCAGGGACCCGATTTCTCTGATTCTGGGGACCCGATGGTAATTTTCTCTGATTCTAGGGACCCAAATCGGGTCCCTAAAACACCTTCAAAAACCCTGATATTAAAGACATTCCAAAAAGTATATAGTGAGTACATGCTTAAACAGTTACTATCTAAGTAGCGAATTTCTTTTTCTCAGTATTTTAGGAAATACTTGTTTCTTTTAAACTTGCTTTGGTTGCAGACGATCCCTACAAAACGTTGTCAACAAATTAGTTAACTTGGACTTGTGGATGAGTTCGTGCATAAAAAGTTGGTTGTGAAAAAAGTGAAATTAACGCCAAACTGATTGGCTTTAGTTTTAGCAGGAGCAGTATGATCATAGCAAATGATTACTGAGTACATTTGTTTGGCATATATTTTTCTATTTTCACAAAGCGATGAAACAACAAAACAGATTTAATAGCTGGCCGTGAATCAAAAACTTTAGTCCTTCGCAAAACAATATGACGGTGGAAATAATGGAATTTCACTGATTTATCTATCTCCGAACAGTTTTTTATGACTTTTTCTCTTCAATTTATAAAATAAGTGTAATTTTTAGCTTATCTGCTGGTGTGACTTTTCCAACTGCATGGACACATTGCTGATCCATAATTACCCAGCAATTAACCTGTACCAGTCCGCGGGTTACATGCAACGGATCTGCGAAGATTGGAAATTGACTAATATTTTATTAGCTTAGTTGCTGGTGTTTTTTCAAGGTAAGGCTATGGTTAGACCAAATAAGCTTGTCATCAATGAAAACCAAGATACACTTGACACAAGTTAATCACGTAATGGTTTAGTCATTGATTTTTACATTAAAATCAATAAGTTGGTTGCTTTTACGATTTACAATTATGTATGAAATCTTTGAATAGTTCAAGTACAACTTCTTAAAGCAAAGCCATTCATCAACTTTACCCAACTCCAAATTAACTATGTTCTGCAATACTGTGCTATTGCTTCCAGAAATAGATAAGGCAGTGTCATCAGCAAAAAGTGTAGGGGTCAGTTTTGTTATCATTGGTAAATCATTAATGCAAAGTGCGAATAACAAGGGGCCAATCGATGAGCCCTGAGGTAACCTTGGGTTATATTGAGAGTACATTATAATGATACACAGCCATTTATGGCAGTGTAATGCTGTCGTTCCTGGTAGTAGCTATGCAGCAATTTGAGAGGTAAACCTCTTGTTCCAAAAAAGAATTACCTAACTTCCACAGCAACACATCATGCTGATGTATAGTGTCAAATGCTTTAGACCGGCCACATAAGACAGTACAAGCAATGAATGGGTTTCTAGATTCTCCAGTATATTCTCCTGCATATCATACGAGGTATACTACTAATGTTGTAGATAATGTTGTAGACCCCCTTCTAAAATTATATTGATGGCTAGAGAGCATGCTATTCTACTCAAGATAGGTGTACCACCGGTTATTAAGTTTTTCAAAAATTTATTTATGGGTGAGAGGAAGGAGATGGGTTTGTAATTGGTGCACAAATCCTTTGGACTTCCCTTATAAATGGGCACTACTTGAGCGCATTTTAAGCCTTGAGTGTAAGTTCATTCGGCCCTTATTAATGCAGAGATTAAATGTCTGAACCAAGATGGGGGATAAGGAATTCTTGCACAGTTTAAGAATGATGTTTGAAATATCATTTTGCCTATTGGTTTTAGATATTAGTAAGTTACTTATTACCATATTCACCTCCTCAACAAAGGTATTATGTAACACAAATGAATTTTCAGATCCATCAACTTTTGCGGGATAAGTACGTTTAATTGCGGAGGAAATCTTGCTTGCTAGTTGCTGTCCAATGGAGACAAGGTAGGTGTTGAATATATTTGGACATGTCTTCTGGATTGCTTGTGTAGTTTGATTTTATAGGGTCAAATAATCACAACGCTAAAGCCAAAATATTGAAGAGTAGCATCACGCAAAAGCCAAAAATTTGGAAAAGTAACCAAAAAAATGTAAAAGAAGTGTGTAAATACAAAAGACATCTTTTGTATTTACACACTGCTTTACAGTTTGCGTTTGTAATTCGTGCTTGTTGGGAAAAAATTGCAAAGCATGCTCTCCGCTGTAGCGTATGCGTCGGAAGAGTCGCCGTGGGCAGGTGATGATAACTTAGACATTCTCTACTTTCACATGCGCCATGTGCAAGCCCGTAAGCTGATAAAAAATGAACAAAATTGGAAAATAAAGGCGTAAACACAAATTCCCCTTAATCGTGCTGGTTCACACTTCAATTCTAATGCGTTTTTGACGAGCGGTGAAAATACGGTAATTCCGCGAAAACAGCTTGGTCCCCTATTCTCGCGTCAAAGCATCCGGTAGCGACTGTTTTGTCTCTGAAGTTTCATAAAAGAATTAGCGTCACACTGCTTTTTTCAATATGAACGCAATTCAATAAATCTTCAGAGTGTCTCTTCACAGGTAAAGATGCAGATGAGTCTCGAAAGCAATTACGCAAATGCAACAAGTTGTTTCATTCTCAATAAGGCAAACAGTGCTGGATTACGCAGAAGGTGCGGTGTATTTATTTTCGCCAAAGCACGTGGTTTGGCGACAGCTCTGCCAAAACATGCGTACGTGACCCCTTTCATGCGTAACCGGATTGGCTTGGCGCAAAATTACCGAGTAGGTCGAGGACAATTAGAGTCAAACCTACTCTTTCTAGAAGGACTTGGTCAAACAGGCAAACAGCGCGCCGGGCACACTGTCGTCAACTATAAGCTGAATTTGGACAGTGAAAATAGCAGTGGCTGCATTTGTGACAATAACTTGGTTTTTCAATTATTGCTGGAAACATCTTTATTTGTGCAAAGAATCTGGATGCCTGTAAATGTCTGCTGTGTAATATAAAATAAGCAACTTTGTTTCAGAAACAAGATTGCCACTATTGATTTCAAACGATGGAAATGGGTTTTTGCTGAACGACCCATCAACTAAAAATATGCAATGAGCCAGCGACTAAACGTTAATCCTAACCGTTTCAAATATCTTCAAAGCCTACAGTACTTGTTCTGGTATCATGTTATATGTGTGCCTTCATAATAGGTTGGTAAGCTAATTACCAACTTACAGCAATTCAAATTACAAAACTCACAAAAAAAATTCTGGAGAGAGCATATTTCAATAGCAAACCTTGCATTTGTCCCAAACCTACATAAATGAATCGCAAATGCAAACACCTTGCTCAGTCAATAAACATCGATACTGGTCATCTGATGGTAAAACATGTCCAAAATTTTACAACATTGCCTCTAAATCAATGCTCAACACTGGCGGGATGAAATCTCACTTTGGTGAAAAGAAACAACAGAATGTTTGATAATGAATAACTTAATTTCCAACTGGTCTAGAACGCAGTTGACAAGTGATATAAACCCTTGTTCACGATTCAACATGCTGAATTCTTCAAAGTTGTTTTAATAATGAAAGTATTTTTAAGTACAGTTCAAAGATAGGTGAACAGGCGCACTGCCACAGTAGCAGATTTGGAGCAAGCCTGCCACACTAGCAGATTTGGAGCTAAGATTTGTTTACGGTCAATTAGTTTACTGTTTTATTCATTTGCTTTTCTCACATTTAAGTTCCCTATCAAATACCTCAGCACTGTTATTAGTACTATGCAATAAATACGCAGAACTTTAACTGATCACGAAGCGTAGAGGAATGTAGTGTATACTTGCAAGCAAGCAAAATGGAAAGGGAACAATCACTTGAAAACGCTTCAGCGACTACCGCAATCAGTATTGTTTAAGGTGTTTTGAGGGACGGCAGCGGTCTCTCAAAAATTTCCAACTGTCCCTCAAAATACAGCAGAACCCCACTCCCTAACCACCACCAAAATACACTAAAACATCGCTTTACGACTATCTCGGTTTTCAGGCCAAACAGTTGCCGTCTCTCAAAAAGTCTTAACGGTTACCAAGGTCAAACCTTAAAAAAACGCTGACCACAACCAATCATATTATCATACAGAAATGATGGAGAACCAGTAAAAAATATTTATCATTATTCTTTTAGAAAAGCTGCATTTGTGCTGCTGTGACCAAGAACAATAAATTAGCGCTTTGATTATATTTTACTTAACGGCACACAGAAAAAACTTGTGAAATTGTAAGGTTCTGAGACGTACCACCATAGGAAGTTTCAGTTACTTAACGTGTTTTCAAACGCGATATCTGTCTTGATGTTAGGCTGAACCTTAGCCATTAGTCAGCAACTATAGTTTAGTTTAACGATATGTCTATTTTGCAAAAAAATCGTTTGACACTCTGAAGTGTAGCCGCGTGTCAAACTGCAAAAATAATGCTGAAAAATATTACCTTGCTTTAAAAATTTATATTTCTACATTTTGATTGTCCTCTCATACGTCATAAACCCACTCCTATTGCACATCTACCAGCATTACACGGTATATTCGATGTTTATTTGACACATGTAGTTCTACAACGAACTCTTGCGACTAGTGTCACATGCACTGTAAGTCCTGCTCAGGTGTAATTGAAACAAGCATTTGTAAAGTATAGAAGAGAATCTGAAGCAAATCGCTTTGCCTGTGGTGCAAACAGTGCACCTGTAAAGTTGAATCTATGTAATGGATATGAACCTTGAAGTAACCTATACTTTTATAGGTCGGGTCGATTGTTGGAAAGGAAACAAAAGGACTGATAGCAAGAACGCACCTTCCGAAGACTCCCAACCCTTGGGGTGAAATTTTTCGCTAAGGATTGGACGTTTGTGCATTTTCATATTAAGATCAAAGAAATCCGCCTGGTAAGGGACTTCAATCCTTCTCTTAAGTGCTTACATCTTCGCTGCCGGTAGTGTTAGGCAAAATCCCTGGTTTTCAGTGTGTTTTAGCAACTGCATAACACGCCAGGCGATTGTGCTAGAGAGCTGTTCAAACGCTCAAAAGACTCAAAAATTATTTTTGGTTTTGGGTTTCGTTTTTTTTTGTGAGTGACGTCATAAGTGGAGTAATTAATTAATCTATTAATTAAACAATTAGTTAATTTGTTGTTTTTAGGCCATAACATTTGAACCCGAAACCCTAGAAAGTCAATGAAATGCTCAAAAGACTCGGATTGCAGCCTAGCTTCCACTGACAACATGAGCGAAATACTTCCATCTAGCGGTTGGGGTCCAGGACCCGATGAAGTGGGCCCACGTGGTCTAAATATACTCCACTTATAACGTCACCCACAAAAAACCTGACCCAAAACCAAAAAAAGTATTTTTCATTGCAGACTTGCCGAGTCTAACGAGCGTTTGAACAGCTCTCTAGCACAATCGACTGGCGTGTTATGCAGTTGCTAAAACACGCTGTCTGAAGCCCTTGAAGAATCCTGCTAAGCAATCGTAGTTGTGATAGCAACATTCACTTAAACCAATAATTTTAACTCCTAAAGACATACTTGTAACAAATAATGATTGCGGCCTTGAAAATGGAATTCTAGGCTCGTCGTGAAAAATACTTTTTTTGAACTGCTTCATGTATTGGGTAGTCGAGTTGAACTGTTACAATGGCATAACCGCAGTAGTGTACAATCTGCTATTTTTGCTTTCAACGTTTTCCCTCTTCGATCTTTTTTCATGGAAGAAATCTAATTGTAATGTAGATTCTTTATTTGAAAGAAGGACCAAAGATCAGTTTGGCAAAGAGCTAAAATGAGTTTACGTTTTTAAGGCGTACAGTTGCAAAATGCATTACATGTGTGTACCCCCACCGCTTCAAACATCTTCTGGGTGTTCTGTTTCCAGGGAATCAAATACGATTGGAAGTAAAACTGATCATGGATCACGGAGATGATATTTTGCACATCTCTTCAAAGAATCACAGAAGTGAAATTGGTTTAACGTTGTTTTCACTGCTCAACAAAAGTCTTATCAAAGGTTTTGAGAAAGGCAATGAACTTTTTTTGTAATCCGACTGAAAACCTAAAAGTTATGCGTTTCATAGTCGCATGTGCTGTTTCTGCAGACACCCTGCATCTAGAATGGAGAGATTGTAGATTGGTTGAAGTTTACCATGTGGCATCGTTCCTAATGGAATGTTCAACAATGTCATAACTTGGGATAAAACTCATGCAGTCATTTTCAATGTCATCATAATTGCATGACTTTCTTGAGCAGATTTTTTCGCCAACAAAAGGTTCCAACGGTTTAGTGATGTTAAACGTGTTATATCAACGAGCAGTTTATTTAAAAATTGCAATATACAGGACTTCCCAATTAAATTTGCACTCCAGCCCCACGCCGAGAAACTTTTTTGCAGTTTCAACTATTGTTTGAACTTTTCTTCTTCAAGTTCGAAAAAACCTAAATAACCTAGAATCTTGATAGATTCTCCTAACTTTCATATGTAAAGCTGGAAATTACAGGGGTAAGCAGTGGCGGATTAATGGGGAAATCTTGACTTGTCTTCGTTTTTTCTTCAAACTGGATTTTTAATAAGCATGTTGCTGTTTCAGAAGAAAATCCTATCATTACAAATAATCTTAACTTCACAACTACAGTTTCATAGCTAGACCGTAAACATGGCAAACCGAACAAAGTCATGATCCGACATACAAGCGAAAATGGACAACAAAATCGGCACGGTGAAAATCTGAAGTGTATATGTGTTGTTGTCAACGGTATTCAGCTAAGTTTGCTTACCACGAAACAAAATAAAATGTAAATCTGTTCAACTAATTCCGTTCATAATTACCGAGTTTTAGTTTTTAGCTGTTCGATTTCATATCATTCACGATCGTCTGGCACACACAGGCGTAGCCAAGGGGGCCAAAGGGGCCATGCCCCGCCAAATTTTCAGAAAANTTTGTCATTTTGTGCTTTGAGAGGCGTTTTTCCAANCAAAATAGGGTTATTCGTCTAAAATCAAACATTTTGGTTCCCCAAAATTTTTTGGCCGCCCCTAAACTTCTGGGCTGGCTACGCCACTGCTGGCACACCTCACTTTTACAATGAAAGTGACCGTTGCCATGTGAACAAAACCATTTATTCTGATTTTACAATTATCGATTTTATAACAAGCAGATTCAAACGCCCATTGTTTTTAACCAACTGCTATCGGGTGCAGATGGATCTAAGTATATTATAGTCTCTTTATACCAACGACTGATGTCCAATTATCCCCGTTTTAAATCACCATATGTTTATAAGGTTTGCCAACCAAAATGTTATTTTACCCTTATTCATAAAACTTACTATCTCTGTGGCAGATACTACGTGAATTTCAAATCTATTAACATTGATTCTAAGTTAACAGTGCTTTTCACACCCCTTGTATGTTGATTTTGTGTTTCTTGGTTGTGTAATACCCCACAGGTAGGAAATACTGCATTGGACGATGGTGGAAGCAGAATAGGGCAAATGCTCGTAATTGAATGTTTGCTGGTTTATTATATCAAAATATAGCATCCACCATGCAATTCTGTTAGGCAAACGTTTATTTGCAAAGCAATTGAAGTAAGCCAACATTCATGTTCAATAAACATTCTTCCTAAGAGTGAAAAATAACTTTTTCACCAAGTCTGAGTGAGAGTTTTTGATATGGAATAAGACAATGATCCTAAAATAATGTTTTTAAAATGGTATAAGAAACAGTTTTCTAATAAAATGATTGCTATCAATTTTTAAAGAGTGCGCAGTTCGATGTATGACCGTTTGAGGGCATACTAACATCTCACTTTCATTTTTCGTTGAATATCGCTAATGCGCTGACTGCTTTTCACATTTACCGCTTTGAAACCATAGGGAGCGCGTTAGTATTTTGATTGAAAGATTTGTACGCCTGCTTTAAAACGTTGACGGTCGATGATGGCATTGGTTCAAAGAAATTTAAATAGTCAGAGTTGATGGTTAAAGCATCTACTCTTCTCGATCATCATGACTGGAGCCACCTCTTTCTCATTTTCAGGAATCCGGAACTGTGGTAAACAGTCATTTTCCATCTATTTATGATCTGATAGATGAAGCCAATTTCGTCTTCTAATTTTCAAGGTAACTTGTTTTATTTGGAAGTAGTTTAATCAGCGCTGTATCGTTTACAGAACTTCGTTGTTTAATTATCAAACGAAATAGTAAAACATTGTTTTACTGAATAGAAGTAACAGCATTGTTTTCTTCCCTCGCTGAGGGCCAACTTGAACAGTTACTGGTGAGATGTAGTTGTTTCCGACTAACATCTATCAGTTCTCTTGGATTAAGATTTAGCTTTTCTTCCTGCAACACAAAAATGTCTGCATCTATAGTTAATCCCTACAACAAACATGCAACAGAGCAAAATAGCAATTTTCAGATAAACGCTGTGAATCATTGCTCGTCCTTCTACCTCAACCAATCTGAGAAACTAAAAACTCTTTTGTGTCGTTGGAGTTTTGTAATTGACTATGAAAAAATTTTCCCGCCACTTGCCGGTACAGGCGTAGCCAGGGGGTAAGGGGAAATTCACCCCAAATTTCTAGCATATTTTGTCACTATGTGCTTTGGGAGGAAGTGTCCCAAACAATGTACTGTTGCTTGCCTAAGGTCAAAGTATTTGGGCCCCCCAAAATTTTGAGCTGGCTACGCCATAGCTTGCAGGTTTGTTTGCCATGAGTTTCCGTGCTTCTGTTTCACGCTTATTACGGCAAAAATGATTGCTAGAATTTTCATCCATTTGAAAAACAGCCTTTCTGAAGCAGTCACCTATCCGTTGCTTTGTCATATGTCATATTATTTTCGTAACTACATGTCAACGTAATTTTTGCAGAACAGAACATTTTGGCTTCTCAATTCAGAGAATTTTTTTGTCGAGTGTACAAGTTGTTTGAAACTGGGTTAAAATGTTGCTCTAAACCAGGGGCTCTTAACCGGTGGGAAATTTCATCCATGCAGTGGGAAATTCTTTCTGATTTGGTGCAGTGAGAAATTGTTTTACTCCAATACCTAAGGAAGGAAATC
>JGI24158J21664_10010264_pt1 | contig 12498 bp, 5 predicted proteins | sample Ectturendosymbi3_FD_21664 | JGI IMG/M metagenome (IMG submission 21664) | reverse complement strand
TGCGTGCTGATTTTTGTTACTGGTGCAGTGTGCACAGACAGTGCTTAAGTTGAAGATATGGGTAGACAAGAATCGCCGCAGTTAATAGAAAGGGAGACACAGGTTGATACTGATGCTCAAGAAACAAGCAGAGCTTCCAAGTATTATAGATATAAAGTTGGTTCACTTGTTTACTCCTATAGAACGACAATCAAAGCATGTTGGTTGTGCATTGTGTTATCCACAGGAAAATTTTGTTGCAAAAATGTTGCTCCTAAACTGCACGAAATACTATATTCTGTGATCAAATGTATCAATTTCATGAAAGCAAGTCCCAAAACAGAACGTTTATTCCAGAAGTTTTGTGAGACTAATCATGCAGATCACAGGTAGTGACATAACTAGAGATTTGAGCCAGGGGGGGAATCATAGCTGGAGGGGGCCCACGATTCAGCAAAAAATTGAGAAATGATAGTGAATCCAGATGTGGAGGATGTCTACACTAGTCTAAAACCCAAAATCAGCGGAAACACTCCGAAAAACTTTCAAAAAATGAAAAAATACAACAATCTACAGAAAACCAAAAGAACACTAAATACCGAAATACAAGCTAAGTAGATTTAACTTGCCAGGGGGACGGTTCGCACCATTGCCCCCGTCAGTTACGCCACTGATCATAGGAGATTGTTCCTCCACACCTTGGCTATCAAAGTGAAACTGCCTAAAAAGATTTATAGAGCTATTTACACCACTCAGTGAGTTTTGGAGGATAAATCTGAAACAATTTTCCTGATGACCACAGATGGTAAAGTTTATGTGAGCTGCTTAGCGAATATTTTTGAGAAAGTTTGTTCTTTGAAGCACGGCCTTTTGAAGCTCCAAGGAGCCAATGCAACACATGGCAATGCAAAAGCAAAGACATTTGGATTTGTGACATTTCTCAGTTTGTGCAGAAGCAATATTGTGTTAAAATGTTATGTCAAATTTTCTTGGTTAAAAGAATGTGATGTCATTAAATAGGCAAACACAGTGATTGCCGCACACGGGAAATGCTGATAACTTCAATCAAAGATTTCATGGCGTGAAAGCAATGGAGTTCCTTTCTTGGTTGACTTAACCACTTTTAGTAGATTTACCTGCAGTTTCAGAAAATTGCCAACAGGAACTATGTGAGTTGCAACAAGATGAATCTGTGAAAACTCTTTTCAAGATCAGAGGAACCACAATGTGGCTGTCCGAGGAATGCGAAAAGAAATACCCTCACTCGAATACTTTTGCAAGGCAAAAACTGATAAGCAGGGCCAGTTAAAGTCATAAATGTAATATTTTTTTCTGTGCTTCAGGAAGCTATGAAACGAATTTTATAACAAAAATTGCACCCCTGCGAAGTTTATAACAAAAGTTATAAAGTTATAAAAAGTCATATTTTCCATGTTAGATCATAATGTCATATTTTGCATATTTTCAACCTAATTCAATAAGGAGACCATTAAACCAATCTCAAAATATGAGGTGAAACTGCTATATGGCTAGGTCTAAGCTGCATCCTGCACACTGAACCTACTTGGGCATGCTGCGAATGTTGAAAAAGACGTAGGTGAAGTTATTTGGATGACATGTTATTCACTGCTTAAAAATGCATGTTCTTGCTGCCTGAAAGAAATAAACCAACTTCCATGCATGTTTTCAATTTGCTTAGAAAAAACATTTTGCTCATACTTTGAGCTCTTTATAGTGGGCCTTCAACAAAACATCGGCTACCATCTCTAACGCGTATTTTTGCTGGCTATGTTTCTTTGTACAGTAGACGTATGTTCTAGCTCAGTAACGTTTGTTTGGTCACATAAAGTCACATTAAAAAAAAATAAAGTCATACTATCAAGTGTTTTCAGGTCATTAAAAATGTCCTTACTGATAAGATTTCCGTCATCTTGTTTGGTCGAATGTGGGTTTAGCGTTGTTGTGGAGTTGCTGCGTGCTCAGCGAAATCAACTGAAAACCAGCAAACGTGGTGATTTGAGATCGAAACTGACTGACCTAGAACCTCGAATCAAACAGATATGTAATCAGCATCAAGCGCAGAGCTCCCATTAACAATATTATTGGTCATCGCAATGAATTTGAGTAAACTCTGTGTATCTGTAATTCATATCACATGAACTATGGGCGTCGGAAGGGGGGACAGGGTGGGCCGGCCCCTGGATTTTTAAAACTCTAGCAAAAAAGGTTGTTTTTTTAGTTTCGAGTGGGAAAAAAAGAAATTTTGCCACTTTTCGCCCCCCTAGAAATAGTTTGGAAAAATCCCCTAGTGGCCCTCCCCTGGAAAAAAATCCTTCTGACACTCATGATAGTAAGCAGTGTAGTGACGGAGAAAAAACAAATACTTTTGACATGTAGTAGTTCTGTTGGGGCCTGAGATTTTTTTGAAGACAAAAGTGGGGCCTGCTTCAGAAAAGGTTGAGAACCACTGCTATAGACTAAAGGCATCCCACTATACACTGGTTTGATGGGAACCAATTTCTGTGAACGCAACAAAAGGCAAACAATGTAATATATAACAGAGATACCATGATTTGACACTTTGCACTGTAACAGCGTTAAGTAATTAAATCAATCCACTTGGTTTATGTACACCTATCAATAAGAACACCAAGTATGGTTCTAGTAGCTGAGTAATACATATTTCTTATACTCTGCCAAAAAGAGTGCCAAATACGTTTTATTCTTTATTTCCTGAGGAATTTTTGACCAGATTTCTATTGCATTATATTTTATCATTTTAGCACCTGAGTTTGAACGTGCTTTTGGTAAAGCAAATTGTCGAGTTTTCATTTGTCTTGTATCATATGGATGAACATCCGCAATGAGTTTAAAATAATTGTTAAACGTAGCACGTAACTGAGAGGTAGTATATTTGTACATGAATTTGCTCACTTCAAGATTGTACATATCTTTTAGTTGGAGAATTTTTGCATTTTATAAATGTTAGTAACTTTGTCAGTCAAAAGTTTATTTGGATTTAAGCATCTCATGGCGCGGTTTAAAACAATCGATATTGGCTGTACATGACATGAAGCTGCTCTTCCCCAGGCAATAATCCCATACTGTGCTCGTGAATTTATTAAGCTGTGATACAACATATGTAATGCTTTTCAAACGCGAGAAATCCTTTACGTGCCGCAACGCGATATGCCAAACTGGATTTGATAGCTTGTATGTGATGCGTAAAGCGTAATATCCTAGTTGGCAATTGTCCGGTTGGTACAGGGTGTGGCGCTAAAAAAAGAAGTGTTGAAATGCACATAAAAAACTAGCGATTTTCAACAACACTTCAAACTAATTTTTGAATCAGTTTTTAATGATGTAGGCCTATCACCGGCGTACGCAGAAAATTTTCATGGGAGGGTTTCATTCAGTGGCGTACGGTGTCAATTGTATTTGGTGTGCGTTGTTTGTGACGTCATAAGTTGACATCATATTCCTGTTTTCCAAACCAACATTTTGGCGACGTTTGCGCTGATCAGCCATAGCAGAAAAATAAAGACAATTGTTTCGGATAAAGTGAGCTATCGCGGAATACAATCTTAAACATGAGTAGTGAGCGAAAGGTCTGCAAAAAGTGGTGAGATGGTTTCTAGATGCAGACGATAATCCAGATTCCCACCAAAATCTCATTATTACTTTTTGGCCCATTTACAAGTTGCTTGAAATTTGCATAAAAATTCATTCCGTGGTATTTGTATTAAGTCGACAAATTAAGAAGCAAAAACTATGCCAAAGCAATTAATCCCCTTGGCGCATGTATTAAAGTTTTTGTAAAATATCAAGCTCAAGGGGGGATGATTAACCCCAACACCTCCCCTTGCGTATGCCCTTGAGGCCTATTCACTTTCATTGCACTACAAACGAAAATATAACAAAAGTGTGGGAATGTGTTCCTGTCCCACGACACCCCTGGGGTGGCAGTTGTCCTGGGTGACTGTAGTCCGGATACCGTACTGAACACATTGTGAAAGACTCTCCTTCCATCAAGCTTTTCTAAGCTTTGCTTTACTTTGTAAAGTCATCCCCAGTACTTCAAGCAATTATGCAGAGACGCCAATCAAGACCTCTTTCTGATGCAGTGGGCTTGTTAAACATTGGAGACAGAAAAGAAAAATGCTGTTTGCTTTGTTCAAAAGTAGTACAGTTTACCGAATGTAAACTGTAACGTAATGCTTATAAATATGAAATATAAGCGTTGGAAACAGCTAATGTAAAAAACACAATGCGTTGTTTAAGTTATCTAAAACTTGAACACATTAGTTTGTGGATCTGTAAAATAGACATGATAAAAATTAACAATTTTACTTTTGTTTGTGTGTCTTTTGGAAACAATTATAAAGTTTCGTCAACAATTTAGAAAGACGTATTTCCTTACCAATACTTGTGAAAATTTCTGTTGTCGGCCCAGTCTTTATACCTGTACTCGTACGGTTAAAAAAATATTTTTATTTAATGACAGCATATTATATCTGATTGTACAGCAACTGTTTTAGATCAACCGATTTTCACATTCATTCGCTTATTAAACCTCCGTTCGCAAATGAAATGTTTAGCTATTATTTTCCTGTTATAGGAAGTAACAATTAGCGGTGACCTGCTGCATCACCGATTGCTGCAGTTGTGTGGATGTGGTGCAAGAAGACTTTTTTCATTGTTGGTTCAAGACCCACAGTTTTCTTTGTTAGATGTTGTCGAAGCATGTTTATAACTATACCACAATACTTTGCGGACACACTGAAATTTGGTGTGACTCCTACATGAGTAATTTTCTGGAAGTCAGCTGCAATACTGATTAATTTAAATCAAATGGCCATGCTGCTTCCTAGGATGAAAACCGCAAAGGACCATACAGCAAATTTTGATATGGGGTAAACATATCAAGTACAAAAATTCTATAGATCTGCTTCAACAGTTCGACCGCAACTGGTATTGCCTACGGTGTTCTTGCACCACATAAACTAACAATGTGTTTGGGGTTTTGGCAAAAAGTTACAGCAACCTACACCTATCATCATATGTGGTAGAAATTAAGAACGACGTGTGGTTTTTACAAAGTTTTTTTTTTATTACGCTGTTCTCGATGCTTTAAATAAGCATATTGCTGTAGCTTTCAAATACTTTTATTGACAAAATAGGAAACGTGGTGAAACTGCTAAAATCTTCCATCCTCTGTGCGAAATAACAAATCTGCATGACTGTCGACACAACAGTGTTAGAAATTTTAGAACTGGCACACATGTGATTTTGAAATGTCAATATGGATGCTGTCATATATTTTGTTTGTGGACACTTAAAAAATAAGTTGTAGTTCCGACACACGGAAGTACCTAAAATGGCAATTAAATGCAAACACGTTTCATTCGACAAATTTAAAGATTTTTGGATAACTTTAACAGTTATGTAGCTTTTACTTCCTGAAGAAGAGGAAATTAAATTTGATATTTTACCTACTACAAAAAGAGCATTTGGTCTACTTGTATAACCGGCAGATATTCCGTCAACGCAAAACAAACATTTTTAAGGTTAAGCTTTGAGCCATGATTATGTGCTGTGGATCTTGCACCGCAAACCTTCTGACAGCACGTGTCTGCGTGCCCGTATGCAACAGGTCAGAATTTTGTTATTAAAAAAAAAACTTTTTTCATAACTGCGCCCAGCTCCTCCAACAAACTGTTTCCCATTAAAAGTTGCGTAAAAACCATGTTGTACATCCAGATGTTGCATATTTGTATTTTTGCGGCAGATTTTACCAAATAAGTTATCGCTAACCTAATTGTTTTTTACGGTATGTTACTTTGCATTCTTTCAACGAAGTCTAATGTCTTTTATAATAATCTTTGTAAAAGTCGATTTTAAATTATGGCTGTTGTTATGGTACGGGGAAGTTACAAAATGCATTCCATGAATCGAAACTTTTCGTAAGGTGGATTTGCATTTCCCACCTTGCAGTTAAATTACCCGAAGTCATGGGCGTCGGAAGGGGGTGCCCCTCTGGATTTTGAAATTTGATATTTAAATATTACATTTTTAGCAAGAAACGTTTGTTTTCTCAGTTTCGAGAAGTAAAAATGGCATTTACCACTTTTGCCCCCCCCCTGGAAGAATCTTTTTGGCTACCTTTGGAAAAATCGACTGTTAGCCCCCTGGAAAAAATCCTTCCGACGCCCATGCTCTAAGTACAGTGGATAATGTCATAGATGGAACGTGGCATACTAGAACACAAGCATTAGGAAAATCATCATGCATGTTTGTAGTAACGGTTGTAGCAGTCTTTGTTTTCCAGTTCTGTAGGGTTCTTAAACTTACATCGGAATGATGGTTGTTCCCAGAACTAGATAGGTCATAAACGTGTTGGTTGTAGCACTGGATAATTCTGACAAGAGTGAAAGAAGGATTGCTTCCCAGTTTCCCGTACTTGAAACGTTAGTCTTAAAGTTATTCACTGTATACTGCGTTGAGAGAAGGCAAAAACCGTAGAACAAATAAGATTAGCCATGATTTATTGAAATAATTTTTTTTCAATTAAAATAATTTTTTCAAAAGCAAACACTTTTGTCAAAAATAACTTTTGTGAAAAATTTTTTTAGAGTTTTTTTTTTCACGTAAGCAAATTTTGACATGGCGGATATGGACCAACAAAATGAGTATCATTTTCCAGCGCGGAGCCAAGGCACATGAACCAATTGGAACGCACCCGACGCGTAAATGGTGCAACAACAGCGAGCACAAAGAATCGCTGAAATGCCCTGTCCACGTTGCGTGCGTGCGAGGCCACCTGCCAATCTTACGCTTGTTTGTCAAAAGCAGCCCTCTTTGCTTTGTTGCACTGGACGAAGAAGGACTGACACCATTGCAGGTTAGCTGCTTCAGATCATCTTGTTTTTTGACCGATGAATCTCATACCGCTTAACCACAAACCGAAAACCTAGTGATGTGATGTCCTCATGTGAGACCAACGAAAAAATGGCGATTTTTAACGGAGATCCAATAGTTACATGAAGCAGATCTAAATGATTCTTTGTAGCGGAACACTGTACTACAATCTAATTAATTACTTAATTAGACGCCTTATCATTTTTGAAACCCTAGGCGAAGCAGTGTGTATTTCTGTAGAATTGCCGTTCTTTTCCGGATAGTTTAAAAATTTTGAGTTTTTGCAGAGTCCTATTTTTGCTGCAGCCAAGTATTTTAGATCAGCGTTTCTCGTTACAAGATTAAGTGGCTCCGCCCTTCCAGTTTTTCCAACTTTTCATCCCAGTTGTAGGTATTTCGTTATAATTTTTAGTTTGGGTACAATCGAGATGGAAATTTTAAAAAATGTGCAATGAAAAACACAAACTAAGCAAATAAAAGACCTGCATTAAGAAATGAAAAATCTTCTCCTGCAATGTGGATCCGGCTTTAAGTGGAAACACATCGGACTTTTGTTAACAAAGCAGAGTGTAACATTTTGAATAAAACGTGTGGTTATTTTGAGCAGATTTGTTGATCATGAAGCACAACAATTTCCACTGTTGAAATGTTGGCCTAACCCAGGGTTGGGGAACCTGCGACCCGCGGGCTAAATGCGCCCGCGTGAACATTTGATATGGCCCGCATCAGAATTTTGGTTACCCATGTTAGAGTATAACATCGCTTCAAAACGAAGCTCCATGACAAGCAGGTACTTAGTACGTTAAGAGGAGTCACTCTTCCTCATAGTTAGACAAAGGTAGAATTTTAATCATTAATTGATTTTGCGGCCCATGATAGTAAAAAGGTTCCCCACCCCTGGCCTAAACCCATGTTGCACGGTCAAAATTGTACGAAGCGTTTGCAAAGTACTGCAAAATCATGCATTTATTGAAATTTTGCCACTGTTTACTGAACCGTCGTGATTATCATATAGCTACAATTGTTTCAGATCACCCTTCGCCTTAAACACCGCGATTGCTTCGAATATTTAATCGTTAGGCAGTGGGGAAGAAAGGTCGCATCTGATGTTTCTCTCCCAATCATTATATACTGCCGATTGCTTCAGTGGACGGAAAGAGCCAAAGCAAAAACCCTTTTGAAACACGGGACTGGAAAATCTTCATATCGAGGCATACCTCCGAAAGTTGGTGCTCTTGTTGGAACAGGAGTTTTGGTAGATGGATATTCGAAAAAGCCAACCAACACGCTTTCATTTAATGATGTCCCGAAACCGGTTTTACTAGCGGACAAAGCATTTCCAGCCATAGCTTTGGCCAGAAGGAAATACAAGAGCTTGCAATACAGACAATCGTCCATCAGGTCAGTCATAAAAGTTCCTTCAACAGCCTCATCTGCTAACGGCAGACGTCCTTCGGTCTCGTCATCAAAACCAGGGGCTTCTGTCAGTTCATCCACATCGCGAAAAAACAGCACAGTGTTCGAAGGTGATGCCCTAGCGAGCTACTCCCACGAACGCGAGTTGCTAAAAAGCGGAAACAGGCGCACAGCTATGAGGAACATCCCAAAATCATCGACAGCGCTTCACCAGTCGGGGCTTTCTGGCACTGACGCTATACTATTTGAAAGCAACAAAAATAAAACTTCGAAAACGCAAGGGTTGCAAGGGGAAAGTCTTCCAAGGTTGACAAAATCACAAAACACAATGTCGCTGCCTCACCGTGGCTCACGAATATCGTTTAAAGCTACGGACAGCCTTGCTGCAGATGACTATTTTTCTATCACGAACACAGCTGACGAAAAACATGAGGATTTAGTGTTTACTCCCCGTAGCTCCTACCGATCTTTCAACTCAGCAGTGAAGCGTAGAAAATCAGTTTTGCGAAAGCCAAAACCAAGACAGTCTGCAATTCCACTACCCGCAAAAAGCCTTGAATGCCAGCTCAAGCCCTTCTTTTACTGGCCTCCTCAGGAAACAGTAAAAAATCCGGTTGATGAAACTTTGAAGAACTTCCAGTCGTATCGTGGGGCAGAACCCCGTCAGCACGCTGTTCAGTGCTTGGCGATTACCAGTGAGTTTACAGAGAAACGATGGTTGCAACAGCTACGCATGGCAGTTAGTTTGTCAAAGCGTGGAGTGAAGAAAAAGGTTCTTACTTCGGACTTGAATAATCGCTCAGTGGTTTTGAGCTCGTAAACCTGCATTCAGTGGTGGATCCAGGAATTTGGGGTCCGAGGCAAAGATTCTTAGGGGGGACCTTAACAAAAGTAGGCATTCAGGCTGCTTGAAAAATTACAGCAAATATGAAACTTTACGTACATCCAGTGATAAGCGTATTTCATATTATACTACCTGAAACTGCTCGTACGCACAGTAACAATGACCTATGTTGTACTTAGAAGTTCTGCCAATCACTGAATGCTACTCCAAAGCGTAGTAGATTTTTTCTGCCTATAATCAAAACTTTTATTAACTTTCGCGCTTCAGATTGTTATGTTCCGACTTAACAAAGGCCTCCACCTTTGTCACACGCAAACAAAAACGTATTGTAGTTCGCGCTACACATTAAATGTGTGCTCAAATGGCCGTTTGTACTCTTCATGTACTAGTAAATGGCCATGTACATATTAGAATTAGACCTGTACCATGATTATGTCTTTCTTTCTACACTCTATTTGAGAGTTGTACCTTGCGTAAAGTAATGCATTGGTGACAATATACTGAAAAATGAGTGGATCTGAAGCACTGTGGTGAAGCAAAAGTGGCAAGAAAGCCTACATCTATCAANAAGACCAAAAACTAATCGAAATTTTAAGAAAGGGGTTAGTCCCTACGACAGGGCTTCTCAACCTTTTAAGCATGTGGCTCAATTGATAAAAAAGCAGAGGGTCCGTGGCGCACCGACTGTACAACTTCTCCAATGCGACAACTGTTGCACATGCACGGAGAAGAATTGAAAACAACTAAAGAATATTTTTAATAACACAACANGCCCTGCAATGAAATGCGAAGAATGAGACTGTTTGTTGTTAGAAGCAGGCCCGCAACCAGAGGGGGGAAATCGGGAAATTGCCCCCCCNCGAAATTTTCACAAACTTATGTATTTTTTAGGTGCAGCAACAAGTTACTTCATTTTGCCCCCCCCCGAAAATATCAGTTGGTTGCGGCTCTGGTTAGAAGCATAGATATTCGAGTTCGAGGCTCAGGGGGTTTGTTGCAGAAGCACAGATATTTGCATATTTCAAAGCCAAGATATTTTGCAAAGAGCTCCAACGCCGGAACAACGGTAGGGCAGGGGGGAATAAAAGAGTTGGGGACAATGGAAACTTATGAAAAAACAAACAAATCGTTACCAATTATGCTTGTTTCTGTTCAGCAACAATTTTGACCTCAAAAATAATAACATAAATTATAAAAAAAAAACATTCTGAATTTTCTGTGTGGGCGAATAGCTGGAATAAATTTTTTAAAGTCGATCTTGATAAACCATGAAATTACCAGTGATATTGTTATCAAAAGGCACCCCCGCCCCAGTTACCCCCATTTTGAAAGGTCAGGGGCAATGTCCCCGTCATGCCCCCACTCTGCGGCATCCCTGAAGAATTCATGGTGTGACACTTCGCGACAAAGTGCGCAGCCATGAAATTTGCAAAGCCTTGAATGTCGAAACACTTCTCCAAATCGAGAGANTCCAGCTNCGTTGGTTCGGCCATCTCTCCAGAATGCCCCGGAAAAGATTGGCGAAGCAAGTCCTGCTGGCTACACGCACAGGAGAGCGGCTAAGAGGTCGCCCAAGGACCAGGTGGAGTGATTACAACTGTAACTTTGGTCTTGGTGTTGAGTCAGCAGAACTATCTGAGATTGCTGTTGACCGTGAGGTATCTCAAGACTTCCTATGGGCTGCTGACCCCGCGACCCTCCCCAGAAGAAAAGTGGGAAGGAAAATGAATGAAAACAATGAATATTCGAGGCTTGTTATATGATAATGCACAGATCATGTCATCTTCCTCATTAAAGCCAGCTTCTAGGTTTTGTTTTCATGGCAACAAGAGTTGCTTGTCCGCCTCAACATGCTTTCAGTAACTGCATGCTGTGCACAACGTGGTAGGCTATGTGGAAATTTCCATGTTGCAATAATTTCGAGAGGGCGTATTATGACGTTTGTAGCTCATGGGCGCAATTTTGGTGTAAAATGTGGGGGGAACAGTTTGATGCAGGGGTAACCAACATGGTGCCCGTGGGAACCAGGTCGCCCACATGGACCACGTGGGTCGCCCGCGGGCTTGTTCTGACAACAGCATAAACATGATCAGCAGGGCAACCAAAAGTCAATAAAGTCAAAAATTTTCGGCTGTTTTCAAAGTTTATGAAACGTCCACAAACCGAATTTCACGCTCATACTATAAGGGAATCCCAAATTATTAGGTAAAAAAAAGTAATCATTAGGTCAAAATTTGTGTTTGGGTCAAGCTTTTCTTGCAGCACGTTTTTTTTCTCTTAATCGATATTTTATTGAAAGTACAACAACAGATATTGATATGCTTTTGCAAGTTTAGTTGCAATTCTGTAATAATAATAATGGGTTTGTTGCGATTTCGGACGTAATAATGTTGTTTTGCCCATTACTGGACGACTGAATATTATGTAGGGTAGGCGTAGTAAGGCAAGAAACGTGGTCTTACAGTACTGGTTTGGTAAAAGCTCAATCCATTGTGCATATAGTGTTTCAACGTCATGATGTTCTCAAGTTTGACTCTATAATGTACTTATCAATATATCATCCCCAAAGTTAAACAACCAATTTTTTTTTAATTTTGAAGTGTAAAGTGCATCAATATGTTTTTCAGTTATCCTCAACACCTAAGGCTGAATTATGTTGCACTTGCAAACGCAAAAATATTATAGGTCAAGATAAAGCCAAAATGCGTAAATTGCAAAGTCAAAATTTGAAATTTTCGGTCAAAAAATTGGTTGCAATCAGTGTCTTCACATTTATGAATATCTTTAATTTTTATTAATGATAACACAATTGAAGACAAATTTAGCAAATTTTATTTCAGAAGTGTGTGTATCAAACTGGTAGCCCTTCGCAAGAATTTGTACCAAGAAGTAGCTCTCAGTTTCAACAATGTTGGTGACCCCTTGTTTAGTGTGAAATCAATGAAGTCATCGGGTCGCTGCAGAACTAAAGTTTTACAAATACATATTTCCAATCTTGTTTATACAGGTGTTTTAAAAGCAAGACTAATCACGCTAATACATCAATTGGTTTTATCAGAGCTGTCACTTGGAGTGCACAAAACGCTGAATCGCATTGGTCGTACGTGCATATCACTCTTATAGTTGAAAACATCAGCTTTCATGCATTTTATAAAAGGTGTGGTTTACAGCGCGATTTGAAGTCGTTTTCAAGTTGGTTAACGTTACACAGACAATAAATATTTTTCTTGCACATTTCCGCTCCTTGTAAAAGCTACAAATCTTTTCAATGCTACTGCGCATCATGCCTGCAGCCCCACCCCTACCAAAATCTCCATTGATATCCTCTTACCAGGTGGTGG
>JGI24158J21664_10010262_pt1 | contig 12499 bp, 4 predicted proteins | sample Ectturendosymbi3_FD_21664 | JGI IMG/M metagenome (IMG submission 21664) | reverse complement strand
GACCACGATTTTTGAGGCTAGCTGTCGCGCCTTTTAATATGAGAAGTTGCTTATAAAAATATAGTTTCAGTGGAAACGAACCCACGTTACTTGGCTTGACGCTGAGGAAAGCCTAAACCTACTGAATTTTGTCATAACCTAGTAGGTGTAAACAGCAGATAAAATTAGCCCGAAACCGTAAAACGAAACGATCGTGATTGGCTGTCCTCTCGCCATGAAGCGAAATATTATAAAACAGCTCATGCGTGTGCGTGGCAGTGCACGTGATTCCGACAGTATTAGAGCCGGCACTGCCAGAGGAGGAAATTCAGAAACACGTGCATTCGACGCAATATCAATTTCGAGTGTTCAAAATTGTGGATTGTTTCATGCCCCTGCTCAGGCGCTATTTAGACAAGGCAGGGACGTTGCTGTTTCGTAATAGTACTACGCAATGTTAAAAGGGAAATGTAGGCTGTTGCCTGTTCCAAAAAAGCCGCATTACAGACCTGCAGTAGCGTTTGATATTTTATCGGCTTTATTGCTGAGTACCTGCGGTGCAAAGGGGTCTGTCATGACAGCCAAACAGACCCCCTAGATGTGCCCCTGGGTAACTGTACAAGTGTCCTGCTTATTTTACTTGTTAGTAGATTTTTCAAAATAAAAGTAAAGAGTGGGTTTTATTGTTTTTTTAAGTGGGCTTTTCAAAAAAATAAAGGGTGAGTTTTTTACAACAACCCTGGTCATTGGACACATGGAAAGCTACCAGTGCATAGTACATGCACATGATAAACAGGCACTAAAGACCACTGCATCAAAAATGTTGAATTCGAGATTATAAAATTAAAGTTAGGCTGTTGTATTGTACATACACACATAAATGAAAAGCTTACTAGGCCACATACAGGCCATGTGTTTCACATAGCTGGTGTAGAGCAGAGACATACCCCAGTGGTGGCGACACCACATATCGGAGTTTCCAGGTCTCAGTCATCTTGCAGGAAATTCTACATGAGTTCTACATCATGGCAACCAGCACTGTTAATGAAGGAGTGTTTTATATCGATGATCTTATGATCTTGTCATGAATAGCAGAAGAGCAAATTGGAAAGAGTTCTTCAGTTAAGCACAAACTTTTTTTCAACAGTGCTCTGATAAGTGCTGAAGATTGACTAGGTTTTACGTTTTTACCTTAAGTGTATTTTAAGACCTTCCATTCCGTTGGCTTTGAAATGAACCAATGACTAAATTGCCATAGCGATGAAACACACTGCATCAGTTTTAGTGGTTTTCAGACACACAGTGACTGTTGCAGGTTTGGGACAGAAACAGTGCGGGGTGGATGTGTGTCGGGAGGGGAGCAGGTATGGGGTGGAAGCAGGCAAGAATTCTCAAATTTCTGCAGGCCATGAAGGGTGGGGCTGGTTTAAATTTTATGGGTTGGGAGCGGGCAAGATTTCTTAAATTCCTGTGGGTGAAGGGTGGTCTAGTTTAAATTTTGTGGGGTTGGAGCAGACAAAACATTTCGAACAGTGCAGGACTTGAGAAGATATCTTATATAAGGTGGGTTTGTGATTGTGCATATCTTCATAAATTCTTATCGCAGATGTCTTTGATGCATATATTCCTTGTCAGTGCATGGTAACGAGTAGCCTAGACGATTTTTAACGCCCTTTTCTGATTTGGTATTAGCAAGAAACTAACAGGTGAATGTTACACTGTTATGACCTTTCTTGCAAAAAAATTATGTAACTGTATTTTTTAAAGTTAGAGCAGGAGCAGAAATCCTTAAGCTCAAAACAAGAGTGGAGTTGGAGTCTTTAAAATGTTATTCTGTTCACCTTTGCTGCACATAGAACACATTTGGTCTGGAGCAAAGGTTCTCAACCTGGGGTTTGCNAACTCCCAGGGGTTCACGGGAAGATTTCCANGGGTACTTGGATGGCAGTTGAGTTTTCATGTGTTGCTATATATTTTTTAATATCCTATACTAGAGGAAAATTGTTAGTTATTAACTGTTAGTCAATCTATTACCACTTAATTTAGTGTCAGCTTACTAGGGATTTGAGTTGATTGTTTTATGACTCAGGATGCTTAACGGGAAAAAGGTTTAGAACCCCTGGTCTAGAGTCATGTATCTCTAGGGTTTTTACAGAATGGAAGCATGGAGATGTACAAATAAAATCTGGTTTGTGTTAGATGCAATCTTTTATCTTTCAAAATTTGTACATTTACATACAACTATGAAGAGAAAGAGTGGATTTAACAGTTGAAGTACTTGCTTGGCCTTTAATTAGGTACACTGCTAGTCCAAGAAAAATTGGTTGCATGTAAAATTGTGAACTGCTGCAGGCCCCTTCTGTTGTGGTTGTTACATAGCCACATATGAATGACTTGGAATTAGACACAAGCAGATCATCAACCTGCTGATATATTTGAATAAAAAAACTAGAAATTGCAGCATGCAAAAGCTTAACTTCATGTAGTTTTGCCTTCTTTCAGGTCAGAAAACCTTGTGTGCAGAAATAGATTTAAGATGTCTTTTATAATACCTTGTTCAACTTTGTGAATCATGGATCAATCAAGGGTTGTTAGTGGTCAGTTACCTAATACCTTGGAAACTCTTCTTCCGTGGGATAAGTTTGCAGAATGGCTGCATTGTATGTGTGTTGTTACATTTGATTTGGAACTTGGTCAAGCAATGGAGGTAATGTCTTCTCTGATGAACTGCATTACCCTGTAGAGCAGTGCTCCACCAGTGTGCTATGGCCAGGGCTGTGGAGCTGGAGCCAAGGCAATTTTGGGTTATTCAAGCTGAAGCCAAAAACATGACGATGTTGGAGCCGGAGCTGAAATTTGGATTCCAGTTCCACAGCCCTAGTTTGACGGGCAAGTGAGTTATACTACGTTTTTCTGTTTTCAAGGGACCGAATCATTTTGTAACTGGAACCAAAAACTTTAGATGCCTGGAGCCAGAGCCTGAAATTTTGAGTTCTGTCTCCACAGCCCTAGCTATGGCACACTGGTGTGATGTGAGACAGTCCCATGTGTGCCATCAAATTATTGAACTTATTGCGTATGACTCTTCTAAACAAAACATTTGTATTAGTTATTTTTTAGTCATTAGCTTCAGTGTGCTATTTGAAGAAAACTGAGTTGCAAAGTGGGCCATGACCAAAAAAGGGTTGAAAACTGCTGCTTCAAGAGTCATCCAATTAGCATGTGTATGTTAGAGACCAAAATTTATTTAAACTTTGTTCAGTAATTGCAATGAGCCTTCTTAACAGTTTCGCTTAATTCAAACAGTTTGCATGTGTCTTACCAAATGCATAACTTGCCAGGTGATTGTGCTAGAGAGCTGTTCAAACCCTCAAAAGACTTCGTAAGCCTGCAATGAAAAAAAAATTTGGGGGTTTTAGGTTTCAGATTATTTGTGAGTGACGTCATACGTGGGGTACTTTTAGGCGTTTTTGGCCCATTTCATCTGGCCCTAGGCCCAAACTGTTAGATGGTAGTATTTTCGTCAAGTTTTTGTTGGAAACTAGACTAAAATCCGAGTCTGTTGATACTTTGGGTGACTTGCTCAGGTTTCAGGTTCAAAAGTTATAACCTAAAAACAAAACAATTAATTAATCCCTTAATTAGATAATTAATTATTTTTTTGTTTTTAGGCCATAACTTTTGGACCAGAAACACTAGAAAGTTGATCAAAGCTCAAAAGACTCAGATTCTAGCCTAGATTCCAAGGAAAACTTGAGTGAAATACCTCCATCTAGTGTAGGCATGGAGAAGCTATTTGGTATCACAGGCCTTATGAATTGTGGAATATAGCTGGCGGGCTGCAAAATTTAAGTAATTCTGTCTTAAAATTCTACCTTTATGATCAAACGGGAAATAGGAAAGAACTATGTCAGGGAGTGAGATATTTCTTTTGACTTACTGCCTACGTCTTTGCTTGTCATGGAGTTTCGTTTGGACGTGATGTTGTGTTTTAACACTTTAAGAGCTGGGGTACGATATATTCGTACTTTCAAATCGACCTAAAACCAGCAGTTGTCCGTTGCCTTAGTAACGCCCTAGTTCCTCCACTGATTGCGCTAGAGAGCTGTTTAAGGGCTCAAACGGATCGGACAGTCTTGTAGATTGCACTCGAGAAAAAATGTTTTGGTTGGGAGTTGCGGATTTTTTGTGAGTGACGTCATAAGTAAAGTAGTTTTTGGGCCATTTTAGCTCATGTTGCCTGGCCTAGGGCCCAACTGCTAGGCCAAAGTATTGCGCCACTTCGTAACTTCATAACTTGCTAGTCAATTGTGCTAGAGAGCTACTCAAACCCTCAGAAGATGTGGCAAGTCTTTGAGTCTGCAATGAAAAAAAATTGGGGCTTCAGCATTTTGTGAGTGGCTTTATAAGTGAGGTAGGTTTTTGGCCATTTTGGCTCAGGTTACCTGGTTCTGGGCCCTACTGCAAGAGGGCAGTATTTTGCTAAAGTTTTTATTGAAAACTAGGCTAGAATCTGAGTCTTTTGAGCCTTTGACCAGCTTTCAAGCATTTCTGGTTCCAAAGTTATGGACTAAAACAACAAATTAATTAATTCTTTGATTAGGGGATTAATTACTTCTTTTGTTGTTTTTAGGCCGTAATGTTTGAACCCAGCACCTTAGAAGGTTAATGAAAGGCTCAAAAGACACGGATTTTTACCTAGTTTCCGATAAATCTTGAGCGAAATACTTCCATCTAGCAGTTTGGGCCCAGAGGGCCAGGTAACCTGAGCCAAAGTGGCTAAAAACCTACCCCACTTATGACGTCACTCACCCAAGACCAAAATTTTTCTTTTTTGAACGCGGACTTGCCGAGTCTTCAAGGTTTTGAATAGCCGTCTAGCACAGGGGTTCTCAAACTTTTGGTGTTATGGAGTCCATAAAGAGATTGACCATAATTTACGGAGCCCCACAACAAAATTTATTAATGCTGTTATCGCTTCTTTGGACAGTTGCAAAATTAGCCAAGGCACTATTTTAATAAGTAAACGAATAGCTCGCGGAGCCCTGGGGCTCCGTACGCTCCATATGGAGCACTTTGAGAACCTATGGTCTAGCACAATCACCTGGCAAGTTCTGGAGTTGCTAAGACACGCTAGAAACTGGGATTTTATCTGAAACTAGCTGCAGTGAAGTTGTTAAAAGATGTGCCAAACTAGCAAAAATGTAGTTAGGAGGTAGTTTTTCTAAATTGTGGATTACCCTAGGCCTACTTCATGAAAATTTCAGTTAATTGGATAGTTGTCAAACAGTGGCCTTTTTCTACCAAAGATGGACTTTTATGTTTTGCTAAAAACAGAAAAAAAGTTGCACAAAAGATCTTCTTTTGATTTTCTTTTGTATGTATATCCCAAAGTAAGCAGTTCTAGATTTGCTATATCCTACTAAGCTGCAATAAGAATGAACAAATGACCAGCAAACAAGTTTGCAGGCACTATAAAATTAGCTTCAAATACAGTAAGTTTGCTGTCACTGATGTAGATGGTGCTCTTATGTTCAGCTTATATGAGTGAGTGCCCAACATGAGCTAGCTATAAACAAAATTTGCTTAGCTGGCACTTAAAATACAATGCGTATAGTTCAATATTAATGAACCAAGAGAGCTGTAGCATGCTTGTGTCTTTCATGTCTTCTGATGAGTTTCTTTGAATCGAGTTTTTTTAAATGCATACTAAAACAAGTGGTCCCCCTCAGTGTAGGCCTGGGAATTTGGAAGGCAATTATTCAACACTTACAAGCAAAAAGTATTTAAAAATGTTCAAATTTGAAATTTTGATTAAATTTATGTAGGTGTCCATCTTCTTGGTCATTGCAACATGTTTAATACCCAGATTATGCAAGAATTCCATTTATAAATCAAGATTAATTGCTAATTGTGGTTCTAATCAGAAATGTATCTAAAATAATTTTCCCTGCAACAACTACAGCAGTCGATCACTTCTTGTGATTGTATGCTTACTCCTTTGTCAAACTTGTCTTGAAAATGTCAATTTTGTTTTTATTTATGTATTAGCTGGCAATGTATAGAAGTACTGATTCTTAAAGATGTCTAGGCTGAAGTTATAAAACTAAATGCGTGAAACAGCATTCTGTTAAACCTACTGTTGCACTTGAGCTATGTAAACAAGCTTGCAATAAAGAATTAGTGTTTTTACCAGGAAAGAAATTATTAAGACTCAGTTTTACAAGCAAAAAAACTTGCTAAGACTCGATTTTGTTCTGAACATATGATAAATGTAACTTAGATCTTGCCTCTTAAGTCAGTAGTGTCTTCGGTTCTAGTGAAGTGTAGTGAATGCCCTTCAATTGTGACTGTTGCAAAACAAGTGTGATAGTTTTATAGGAAACAAACCAAGCAATAACTAAATTTACTGTAGTGAAAAAACAGTCAAAATCAAAACCAACGAGGAAGCATCTACAAGCAGCTGAAAATGCCAAAAGTTACAAGAATAACAATAATTTTGACATGAGAAATAGCAAAGAAAGGAAGATACAGTTTGCTCAATCAGTCAAAGGCACATCATTTAGTATGAGGCTAAATGTTTCTGTTAATGCATGTCTTGATTTTATTTAAACACTTCAGAGATGTCAAAGTTATCACAACTAGGTTGTTTCAACAAAAATCACAATAAAAGAGTCACTAACTTTTGGCTTGTTTTCAAAACCCCCAAAAAGGTCTTTAACTTTTGATTTGTTTTCAAAACCCCCAAAAAGCATATATGCATATAAGTGGAGCTTTTAACATCTTGTACATTTGATACTTTTTATTATAAGCTTTATATAGAAGAGTGAGATATTTAAAAAAATAAGTAGACCATTTGACATCTTAAAAATTTGATGCTTTATGTAATGGTATCAAAGCAGATGAAAAGCTTGTGAAAGACAAACTTCTAAACTGGCTTAATTTTAAAATATGTGATGCCACATGAGGTGGATTACAGCAAACAGCAGAATACTTATTTGCTTAGTAAATGTGCCATTATAATTTGTTATAATGCCACAAATTCATCAAACAATCCCGTCTTTTGCCAAAACAGTGCATAATGCACATATCAGTGCCCATCTTTAAGTGCTAAAGTAATAACATATGTTACATGAATCAAGATAAATGAGATAATATACCTATCTTTCTCATATAATTTTATTTGATAATTAATTAATTAATCCCCTGTGGCATCATTTAATTAATTTGTTGTTTTTTGGCCACAACTTGCCAACCATTTATGCTAGATGGCTAATCAAGGGGTCTGAATATGCTAATTTTCACCAAGTTTTTTTTAAAAGAAAAAAACAAGTAAATTGCCACTTGAACTTTTTTCTTAGGCCCCAGTGATGTCATCAAAAGTTCCCTTGACCTACCCCAGTTGTGACATCACTCCAAAAAAGACCACACCCAAAACTTCCCAAATTTTTTTTAAATCTAAACTAGAAGACTTTCCTTGTCTTTAGAGGGTTTAAACAGCTCTCTAGCTCTATCAGCTGGCGAGTTAGGGCTAAGCATGTGCCTGTCACGATCATGCATTGAGCAGGTCTTAATGCATGTGAGATTGCTGTTAAAATTGTCTGGAACTATTGAAATTATTTCACAGAATTTTAGTAAAATGCCCTAGCCTGAGACCACGTCAATTTGATGAAAAAATAGCAGGGAAGTGAAAATATAATAATTTGAAAACTTTTGACCAGTGCTATAAATGATGACAAGCTTGTGCACCTCAGTGATTGTGTTGCTTGATGGCAGCCTATTAAACAAGCTCAACACCTAGGCTTTTTCACATACATATTTTCAAACTGGGTATACAGCAGGGGTCGGGAACCTATGGCTTGCGAGCCTAATGTGGCTCTTTTGATGACGGCATCTGGCTCACTTGATATTTTCTTAACACGATTGTTATGGATGAAACTTCTTCTGTCATTTTCCCACAAAGCCATCATCAACACCATGCAGCACCAGAAGTCGCATTTACAGTAAGAAGCACATTATTGAGAGAAAATTCAGACATTTACCATTGTTTAAAATTGTTGATTTTGTTTAAAAGTGCGCACGTTATTCAGTAAGTTAGTTGCATTAAGTGTTGAAAAATATTATATGGCTCTCACAGAAACACAACTAAAAATATGTAGGCTATGTTTCATGGCTCCCTTAGCCAAAAAGGTTCCCACCCCCGTTATATAGCAACAGGTGAAGTGTGTTATGATTTTAACTGATGGCTTATGTCAGTGCTTCCCAACCTTTTTTGATGCATTCCTCCCTTTGCTCAGTTTGGAACTTTTCATTCCTCCCCTTAATATTTGGGTTCGTAGGCTAGTATTAACTACATTTGGAACAATGGTCATATTAACGACAATAACTTGAATAAAAAAAGTGGGACAAAAACTATTTGTTGTGAAATAATGGAACAAAAGTTGTCAACAAAAACGTGTGATAGTCCATTAAATAATTAACAAATGCAAAGTGATATAACTAACTGAAAGAGCCAATGTCAACTTAAAAAAAAGAAGTACAATACTTGCAGTGTATAGGTAATGCAACTATAAAGTGGAAATTCCTCTCCTGAACTCATGAAATTCCTCCCTGGTTGGGAACCACTGGCTTATGTGGTGCACCCAGCAAGAAAGACATTGCTAAGTTAATGCTAACATCTTCCTACACCTATGTGGAACCAAGCAAGAACAATGAAAATGACTCAACAATTGCCATAATTTTTTCAGTCATGATGATATTGGTAACACTGGGAAGTTGCTAGTCAGAGATCACGAATTGTGCATCGTGGAATAAGCCATTTGTTTTAGTTCTTAATTTAGTCTTTTTCAAAATGTTTAACAAATTATATTGTTTTATTGATTATCTGTTTCTAAACAGTTCATCTACCCAAAGCATGTGGAACTCAGTGATGTTGAAAAGGCCAATGTATGTTATTTAGCATTTCCTGATTCCAACTCTGGTTGTATGGGGGACACACAGTATTGCTTCCGAATCAGAAAGACTTCACTTTCTAAGGCAGGCAATGCTGGTTCCGATCCTAGATGTGTAAAGGATTGCCCTGTTACTTTATTGGTGAGTTTTTTTCCAACTTGTATCTGTAATATTGTGAATTTGAGGACTCACAGTTTTGCAACCTCTTGATCGGCGTGGTGTTGAATGCGCGATTTACCACGAACAGAATATGCGTACAGAATAACTGGGCCAGAGACGTTTTCATTCTGGTTTAATGATATTTTTACATGTAAGCAAGCCTTGGTTGATACTTGTGGACTGATGCAATATCAGAAAAGTAGTTACCAAAGTGATTAGACAGTTAACCATTATCAAAAGAGAACTGGTTAAATGGCACAGTTTGTTGAGCACATGCCACCAAAGCTGGTAGATTGGGTTCCATTCCTGCTCGGGTCATATTGAAGACTTGAAAAATGGTACTTGCTCAACACTGATTGGTGGAAGGGTGCTGTAGAGTTCTGACGCTCAATCAGTTCTGCAGCATGACAAACTTACCTTAACAGAAACAAATTAGCTAATGCACCCTTTGCAAGCTTTATTCAAGTTCACAGTACATGTGGAAGATGACCAATGCATGAGAGTGTTGAATCAAAATATTAGTGGACGTAGCCTTATGCTGCCGTTAATGCAGAAAAAAGACCTTAAATCTTTTAAATGCGCGGAAGATGACATAAAACTCTTGACCTGTTCGAGATACAGTACGTGAAAGGATTAATCCCAAGACTCGCAACATCGCTTTAAATGATTGACGTCAGTCACAAAGGAATGCGGAACAAAACGCAGGGATCGCGTCAACAACCAATCAGAGGCATAAAATAATCAAGCTAAGGACGTCGCATAGTGGCGAAGCTGGCTGAAAACATAGGAATTCAGCGAACGTTGCAGGTACAGTTCATGCGCATTGCTGCCATTGACATGCCACCAGTGCAGCATTCATTGCAAAAGCAAGCGGAAATGGGTGCCACAGATCACTTGTGACACTCCAAAAGGAGTGCAATAACAAGTATAAATGAAACTGAACTGGAATGTGCACAAAGAATAGCACCTGTATGTAAGTGGCGCGAACAAGCAATAATAGTGATCATGGTGTGTGATCTCTATTTTGCTTGCTGCCACAGTGTGAAGCTTTGCGCGCTTGCCACATGGGTTCTTTGATCGCAACAATAGGAACTTAGATCTCTAACAATATAAACCATATGAAGTGCATTTAAGTGATGGTTTAATATCATATTTTCTCTAGCAATGTCTGCAGTTCAAGCTTACAGACATAAAATGTAAAACAAACGCAATTGCATTCTTCATTATGCAAATTTAGAACCTTTTTTTCTAAAACTATACATGTCCATTGTGTGGTTGTTGACTGTGCTTTTGCTGCATTGCAGAGAGATGATGCACATTACTATGGATATGTTTATTTTCGTCAAGTACGTGACAAAACCCTGAGGAGAGGTTACTTTCAGAAATCTGTTGTATTGCTTAGCTCACTACCTTACTTCAATTTCTTCAAAGATATTGCAGATATTGTTGCTCCTGAGTATTTTGATAATGGCGAACCATGTTTGGAAACAGGTAAAACACATTGATTGATTGATTGATTGATTGATTGATTGATAAGTAAATTGGAATGCAAAATGTTGGGGTGGTGCTGCAACTTGTTTATATTACTGCAGGCTTGCACCTTGAGTTGCAACTGAATAGGTGTAAGTTATGTGATTTAGAGCTGGTCATCAGAACAGAGACATGACTTTTTAATACCAGGACTCCTGATTGTGAAGTTTTTCTATTAGTCTATTAGTTGCTCTGAATAAGATATTTCTTACTCTTAACTGTGAAGCAGTTTATGATATCATTGGATCACAGCACTTAGATTGAGGACAGAACTTTATTTTTGTATTTCAGCATTACCCTCATGATTAACGTTTATGCCCAACCAGCAACTTGAAAGGCTGACAAAAAGCATTGAGTTACTGTGTGCCGTTCAATGTATGTGTAGTTTATTTTTGAATGATTAATTTGAACAAACTTTCAAAAAAAATTTGCAGATATATTTCAAATACAACTGATAAACCAAAAAAATTGTTTGAAGCAATTCTTCATTCAGCGTGTGCTTGTAAATACCATTTCACTATTTAACTTCTGTACTAATGGTCTGCGACAGCGTTTTGAAAAGATACTATGAGTACTTAATGAAATTTGTTGCTCTCACTCAACTTTTTCATCAATTAAAAAATTACAATTGCAAAAACGTTATTTTCTTCTGACAGTTAAAACATATCGCGTCAGCGGTTTTGGTACGTCGTCGTTATCACACGTGTTAGTTCTTCAATTCTTCCATGAGTTAGGGACTTTACGTACATTCTTAATCTAATTCTAGATGGTGCATACTCGGTGTTGTTGTGAAACAATTGCAGTAACAACATTAACGAGCAGTGATTCTCAACGTGATCATCTGGAATTTCCAGTGGTCCACAGAGAGTTCCATAGATCCTTGACAAAATGTTCCTGAAAATTGTAACCTATGTGCAATACAGTTTCGACTTGTTGTTCAGGAGGTGGACGCACAGCAAAGTAGTCCGTGTGAATATTTTTTTGAAAAGATGGTCCATGGGCAAAAATGGTTCAGAACCACTGTTTCAGAGCATCAGCTCTCAGCTGTACGCAGCTCTTATCACATGTGATGAACGTTTTGAGCCACAGTGCAAATTGCAAATAGGGGATCTAAAAACGATAAAACTACAAACAAAAACATAGACAATTTCTTCCACCAAGGAAACATGTTCAAGATAGTCTTAAAATTTTTAGAGTATGCGTGCAGAACACAAGCAGCTCAAGAATGCTAGGTGTGTGCATGGGATTTGAAATTCGATTTGCAAAGATATGAAAGAGTTGATCGGAGTAGATTTTATTGCTCAAAATCTGTGTATGATCTGTTTCGTTTAAATTGCTACAAGAAACTAACAGAGACCAGGTAAAGATGATCGCGTGTGCTTGAAAGTTTTCGTTGTTAAAATCTTTTCAGATGAACTGTATCTGTATTTTCAATTATGCAGGGTTGCGGGATTAAAAAGAATGAGTATCTTTTTTACAAAATAGACTGATGGTCGTTTTTTGCTGCAGTGTGCCATGAAATTGATCAATGGCCAAAGCCTGTACCTGGTGAAATGTTGAATTTACCGTTCATGGGTATGGTTTTACATGTACGAGTTCCAACGAAACAAGATAAGCCTGGAAGAAAACTCGTTGAACCCAGCGAAACAGTAAAGCTTTACGTTTTGTTGCCTCCATTTTTGTTTCATTTGAAACAATGCTTGTTTGGGTTGACACGATACTTATTTGAAACAATGCTTGTGAGTTTGAACAGTGCTTACGTGTGTTGACACAATACGTATTTAAAACAATGCTGCTTATGCGTTTATCATTGACTGTTTTCAACGTGTCGGTATGTTAATTCATAGTGTCACGGTGAGTGGGTCGCAATTGCAATCAC
>JGI24158J21664_10010261_pt1 | contig 12500 bp, 7 predicted proteins | sample Ectturendosymbi3_FD_21664 | JGI IMG/M metagenome (IMG submission 21664) | reverse complement strand
TACAACGACTAGGCTGCCTCGTTGGTAGCGTTTGGGGAAACCAGCATCTCTGCATGCAACGACAGGATTACTCGCAAGCAACGTCTACGCTGGGCAAGACCCCAAACCTGAACATTGGGTTCCTACACAAAAGAAATCCTACACACGCATGTACTGTAGTAACAAACTTAATTTATCACACAGTAAAAAAAACATTGTTTCATGTTGGCCTGATACCATTTAATTTCCTGTGGAACTACAGTGGCGCAAAAGATTGGTGTTGCCTTCTTGCAGTACTTTTCAGCATCCTAAAATATGCAGAACATTGTGGCACAATCTCAACGAGATACCGTCCAGTCAGGTTGGTTGGTGCGGAAACGCAGTTCAGCGTGGCACAAGAGTTTTGAAATGATATAGGCCTATTGTGTTGCAAACAGTTGATACATTTCTAAGGACAGGCCTGCTCACTACAACTGCTGGATGCCTGAAACACATTGAACAACCGCGACATGATGAACAATAATGTATTGATAATTTCACACGCAGCGTCAATCGAAATGTATAACAAGTGGGTTAATTCTTTGGAAGCATGTAACATTTTTATTGCTATGAACGTGTGTTTGGTGTAGCAGTCACGCTTGCGCGACCGCTACATGTGAGCAAAGACGGCCAAAGCAAGAAGGAAAGACCAAGCAAGCGACACTTATAAGTGACTTCCATGCACATGAAAGTAAGAGCTCTCTTTGGCCGATTTGTCTGGCGCGGAGTTAACATCGATAATGTCACAAATCTCACAATCCATCCTTCCCGAGGTTCGAAAATCAATCCCGCACTGAAGGTGCGCGAACACAACCGGGTTGCACATGCTTCATCGGGGACCAAACGACCCCAAGTTTCTGTACATCCTACGGACAACTAGAACTGAGTATAAGAGCATACAGGAAACTTGAAATTTTTGCACAACTGTGTCATTCTAGGATTGTCCCCACCCGCAATAATTCCGCTATGTTACAGGCAGGTTTGCCTGTAACAACTCATCTCGTACATAAAACAAACCGCGCCGTAAAACCTGCAAGCTTGAGGCAATCAAAACAAGGCTAAGAGATTTCAACCAATCAAAACAGACTATTAGGTCAGCTGACCTAATTGAAAACGACTATCCCAGGACATAAATCTCAAGTAACTCGAATAAAAACGTCACCAAACGTCAACGAAAGTCACAAGACATTAACCCAAATGAGCTAACACCAAGCACGACTACGGAAGTAATCAATCACATGAGAGGAGCGCGAATTGACAATGAGAAGGTAAAAACCCGAGCACCGACAAGTACCTGGCGTTGTAGGTGGTTGTGAAGTCAACCAATCATCTGAGGTTTTAATCACAGCCACCAATCAGAACACCTGAAGCAAAGAGGTGTTGACCAGACGCCAAGCATAAATACAGCCACATTTGGACTAAATATCAGTCTTTTTCAAGACTCACTCCGCCGACAGCCATGCGGCTGCGGTAAAGTCATTCGAAAGTCCAAGTACTAGTTCGATCAGGAGAACTGGCTTGTCCGAGTTAATCTCTGACAGGTTAAACTGCAGCCAGTGGCATGTCCGAACGAAACTCTGTCAGATTATTTCGGGAAAATCAGAAAGTGAAATTTTGCCAGAGTGTTTTATGAGAAGCAAATCGTGAAAGTGAAATTTTGTCAGTTTAAAATGTGAATACTATACCATAATAGCCAAAGTTTATGAGGCAAGTTGTTCAGGCTTGGAATGTGTTTATCATCAACCCTTATTTTCGTTAAGTTGCTGTATCAGTTTGGATGCAGTCAATTGGTTTACTTTTTCAGCCGTTGAAGGCTTCACCTTCTTCCGCATACCACCTCGGGAGGCCGTATAAAAGGTGAGCAGTGCTCCCTTTAGGTGAGCAGTGCTCCCTTTTCGTACCGCAGTGGACGTTCCACACTTGGGTGAGAGTCATTAGAAGCTTCTCAACACGCATGCACACCTTGGTGCGCATCCGTTTCCTGCTCGGCATGTCGGTTACATCTCTCTGTGGCCCGCTTGGATCGAATCCAGCTTGGCAGTGGTCACCAAAAACTATCTTGATCCTTCTCCGGATTGTACTCTTTCACTGCACCAACTTTTGACTGAAAGCAGCAACATTCAAAATTTTAATTAATGATAAATTTCCGCCTGGAGGATTCCTTCTTGCCGCCTAGAATGAAACTCGACTCGCTAGCAGTGAAACGTGAGCATGACAATATCAGACAGCATCGACAGATTTAATGCGTGGTTACTGAACGAGTATATTTAAAAATTGAGACGTATTGAGACGCGAAAAATTAAGTTTTATTTACATAAGTAATTGCTTGAATAGGGGAACCGATCTGAATAGATTGTCGATCTCCTTGTCGCATTACTTAAAGAATAGTAATAAGCTGTAAAAGTATGTGAGCGTTGTGAAATGTCGAGAAGTGTTTGCATATTACGAAACGTCGTATTTTGGTGAGTATCAATTCGTTTTATTTGAACATATGTCATCGTGACTAAAAGTCTATAAGATTGGAAATCATATGTTCCTTTGGTGTGTGTACTTTCTAGTGTGAACGGTTGAGAAGCGATTAGTAATCGGGCAACTAGTAGGGTCTGCTAACCAGACATAGTTTCTGTGAGAACGGTCCCAGATTCAGTAATGAGAACCCACGTATTGATGTTATCTACTGGATCTAAAGCACATTACGATGCCACTCTATAGGAGTCGCATCTTATGTAACAGCTACATTATTTTGTTTCCCGACGTACCACAACAAGCGACAGTAAATTGAAAAAAATTGTGCGGAACATTTTAGAAGTTTTCCAACTAAATGCAAGTTGTATCTTGACAAATGATGATTTTTGACGAAATCAAAAAATTTTTTCCAACATGGCAACCTTACTTTGGTGGACTTGTGTCATTCTTACAACAAAATTTACAGTGCTTTGTTGTACAGGAAGGATATCGAAGCGTTGCTGGTACCGATGAAGATGCGATGGCATGCTGCGACATCACAATGTGTGTAGCGTAGGAAGTAAGAATGCGAATAAGGAAACATGAGACAAGATTAAACGATAACATTCGACAAATGTTGTGACCAGTGATTTACTTGACGCGTAGTTGTTTGAATCAAGGGTCGTTCTTATGAACTAATTTCGCAGTTTCTTACTGAAACGAAAAACTACTGCAGACCCGTCGATGCTGGAAGTAATCCCCTTTCCCCAAAAAATTGTTCAAGACCCCACACTGTAAACAACATGTAAGGTTGGAACCTGCTATAAAGCTTTTAAATTTTAATCAGCTATGGAACAATTTTATGAAAACTATGAAACAAACAACAACAATTGGCCCAAACAAACGCGTCCCCATAAGACCTGCGCAAACGACGGGTCTGTTGTCCTGACAGCAGGTGTACGGTTATTCGCGCCGTACCTAGCTTTATTTTACATTTCTTGCTTAAATGTAAATGTGCAATTATGCAAGCGATCAGCGACGTTGCATTAACGACGGTCAAAAAGTATTTTGCTTTTACACAATTGAGTCTTACAAAATTGTGCAAGACGTATTCGTGGCAATTTGCTTTCAGGCAGCAAGGGAACAAACACGCTTTTTCTACAAAGCTATGATAATTTCTAAGAAAACTTAAGTCACGTATGAAGGCGGCGGATACTCAAATACTATCTTGCATACAAGTTTTACGAAAATTATTTTATCATAAGCGACAAGCATTTGTTTCATCATTCTCGTCCTTGACTTGCTCATCTTTGCACTTGGTTTCATCAACATACACTTTGTTCGACACACCATATTGACTGGACACACGGCGAAGTGTTGTTTGTTTTTCATAGACAATTGCCTTGTTGACAGGAGGACCTGAAAAGCACGAGTATGTTTTTTACATTAACCTTCTTCGATTATCCTGACCATAGGCGTGGCCATGGGGGGCCAAAGGGGCCATGGCCTTCTCCAAATTTTTAGAACATATCGTCATTTTGTGCTTTGAGAGGCGTTTTTCCAAAGAAATTAGTGTTATTCGCCTAAAATCAAACATTTTGGTTTCCCCAAATTCTTGGGTTGGTTACGCCACTGATCCTGACCTAGTGGCACAAACGGAATAGGAGAAGTTGCATTTATGTCTTATACTGGCGAATCACAAGCTCCCCAACCATTGCTTCCAACCTCGGAATCTTCACAAGGCTAAAACAACTTCAGAAGCGTTGAAGCTTTTCACGACCGCCTGATTTTCGACACCTAATGCCTTGACTTTTACCGAGATGTCTTGTTGTTCTGTATCATGAGCTGATATTATTGTTAGATCTTTATAAACTGCCTACATTTAAAGAAGTGTTTTATGTTTAGAAACAATGCNGAAAATGCGGTAGTGCTAACCGTCGCAACCATTTACCGCGTGGTGACTTGTCCTTGTAGTGAGCATGTGCAAGTGCAACTATATATTCATGATAGGAATTTCCTATGTAATGTGAAAAACATTTCTGCCCCTTGGCAGGTTAGTGACGGCAGAAATACAATCTGTCGAACGAAAAAGGTTCAACATTCGTAATCGTTGACTGAAAAGTTTGCAAGTTCGTCTTGGCATTGGCAAATTTCAACATCAAACTTTTATGACATTCCAGCAAATTCAAGACTGTGCTAATATATTTTATCATTCATGATGGTTATCTGAAGAAGGAAACATCTCTTGTTCAACTTTCTTTGTATATTGGTCCCGAATCTGATATGAAATTCCTGGAAATTTGAAGTCTCTTTGACCATATTCATTTGGAAATAGTACAAAAATATCCTGTTATTTTGACAATATGCCAGTTAATTTTTCATGCATATGTTTGTCCAATTTTTCTGTAATTTTGTGTATAGTGCCCTCTTCTTTCTGTAGTAGGCTACACTTCATCTTTCCAAGTGCTCATCCCACTTTCCCTGTACGTAGGCATGCTTTTCACCCTATGTGTTTTTTGTTTTTCGGTGATGATATCAGTCTGATGTTCAAAATTTTTACACCACCGATTTGCAGGGTTACTAAGTCCTCACTTACATTAATCATACTAACTTTTAGTAATATACAGTTAATTTTTCCGTTTTTTGATGCTTTGTTCTATTTATTGTATTTCTAGCATTTCTGCTATTTCATAGTTGGAGTCGATAAAATGCATAAATACCTACTTGCCTATTGACCGCAAGATTCCATTAATTTGTGTCATTTTCGGATTTGGGACTTTCTTCCATAAAAGCTTGGAGATTATAAAATAAGAAATGCTTTACTGCGTAAGAAACACTTTTTTTGCGATTTACAAGCGACTGTCAAAACGCCAAATATGATGCTATGCCTTTCATGAAATTTTGCTTATCTGTACCTGTGAAATGCCTCGATTCACTGTTCTGTGGTCCAGATGTGGCTTACATTTTAGACAACTAGTTTTGACCTTATCTTGCTGGTTTCAGCCGGTTTCGAGTCGAGTCTTATTTTAGTGACGTTTAGAGCGGTCACAGGCATAGTTTTTGTTCATCAAGCAGGTTTCTTTGAAGCCTCTTGAATTCCTGAGCTGCTGCATTCTCGCTTAAGTCAAAATCATCACAGAAAAAATTTGCACAGCAGTCGTCGTACTTCTCTTGTCAACTGCACTCACCGAAGTAACTCAGAAATACAGGAAGAAATATCAAGCCATGAGCCATTCCAAGCAAAGTTATGACCAAACACATGCGGAAGAAAAATACTTGAATCAGCTGGGCCGTTGCCCAGTTGAGAACGATGATACCTGGCAAGTTAGTGAGCGCGACACCTGCGAATACCTGGAAACATAAAAACATCGAGATGTTTGCAAAAAATTTGCACGAGGTGAAAACTTTGTTTAATCATGATCGTTTCTTTCTATCTACACAAATTATCTCAGTTCACAATTGTCGATTTCAATTATTTTCTGGTCTGCGCCATTTCAAAAATTCAAGTTTTGAGGGAGATTTGGCTAATGGTATTGGGCTAAAACGAATATTCGAAAAACATGTTCCTTAGCTTTTTTAACATTACCGTTGCACAATGTCTTACCGCAGGTCCCATAGTTGTCATTGCATCGATGACCCGCTCCTTTCTTGTTAGATTCGTGTTCAGAGAAAATGTGCGAACCACGTGGCATGTAAACTCGATAGATAAGCCAATCGCCTGCGCAAAAAGTGGCAAATAACCTCATCCTTTGTCTTTTCCCAAGAAAATCTGTGGAAGTAGCAGACATCAACATTTCTAATTTTGACATGCGCAGTGCTTGATTGAAAAGCAATATTTTTGATTTTAATAATTAAACAAACTTTAATAGCCTTTTCTCCATATAACTAGACGACATGCACCGGAGCAACTCAAATCTTGCTTCAGTAATGGTCCGTTCGAGATAGTAGCTTCTGGAGCAGGGTCACAACCAGCTGATATTTTCTGGGGGGTGGAATTGTAACTTGTTGTTTTACCTGACAGCGAAAAAGTTTTTGGCGCTTTCAAAATATTTTTGAAAATTTCCAAGGATTCAATTGCCTGGTTTCCCCACTGGTTGTGGTTCTGTTCTTGAGTCACTACGTTCAAACCGTTTGTGTGTCTTAGCTTTGTAATGCGGCTGAGAATAAGATATAAAAAATCCTGGTTCGTTCTCTTTGCCGCAAGGAGTTTCAAATTGACTTACCGCTACCAGATTGATCAGGGAAACTGCATTTAGGTCAACTCCCCACAGAGATGACAGGCCCGCAGTGTCGACCACAATCATCAGTACTGTGATTAGCGAGACCAAACCGGAATACCAGTCAAAACCGAGAAGGAAAAGGTTGAAGAAAAAGGTGGGGATGAGGCAAATTCCAATTTGAAAAAGTGAATCTTGCACTGAAGTTAAATACTGCTCGTAGTATACGTAGTAAAGACTGTAAAAACAAATGTTTTGCTCTTGGTAAGCGTGCTCAAATGCAAAATTCGTTTTTGTCAGCGTGTAGTACTGAAAGATAAACTACAAAGATAAATACGACAAAATCATCGCGAATTTTACAGTCAAGAAGTCACGCCCATTGACAGCAATGTAACATGCTGATGCACGGTAGGTAACGAAAGTCGTTCTTGTATTCGTCACAGATCAATGCAATCACATTACATTCACATACCTTCGCCACTGTCTTTTTCGTTACTTTCGTCCCTGTGATACTTTTCAAAAGTCGAAAGGCTAACAGGTATGGCTAATGTCATTTCGTTGAGTTTGTATCAATTTTACTTGTGATATGTTGTCGTTTGAGTTAGTTCTATGCAGTACAAGTTAAATTTTAGAAATGGAATGACCTTTTCATTTTGAGACACTACCGAAGCATGGCAGCATACAACGAACATGTGACGGACATAAATTGACGCAACACGCAAGCTTTTCAAAAGCACCCCCAAACTAAAACAGCCCGGTACACTGAAAATGAAAAATTCGGGTCTGCGTACCAGTACGGAAAGACGGTAAAGTCATCTTCGTTCCCGATGATATTTCCTCTGCTGTTTTGATTGGCTTCTTTCAATGACTTCGTGATGTTGTCTGCAAGCTCTCGTGCTCTGATCAAGTTGTCTGTGCAGTCCACTGACTTAATACACACGCTGTGGTAAGCCATAAAATAAGAAGCCTGGACGACGTCTTGTGACGATCCTTCGTAATTGTTTGTAATGTTGACAGCGTTCCCGTAAGCGGCGTGCCCCCTGCAATTTTGAATGACGCATTGATCATCTGTCTGCCAGTTCAACTATTCATTTTCAACGGGGCAAATAACTACCGGACACAAAAGTTACAATAAAATAATACTTCTCATGATTACATGAACTGTCGTTGACTCTAGGAGTTGCAAAAGAACAGCAAAGCCACTGCAGTGGTTCAGGCTTTGTTCGGCCAAAACTTGTTGGCCGGTAGAGCTATAGAGAGCAGTTCAAACTCTCTAAAGTAGCAGAAAGTCTCTTAGTTTCGGTTAAAAAAATCCTGGTACTTTTGGGTTTGAACTTCTTTTGGTGTGACATCACGACTGGGGGAGGTCAAGAAATTTTTGGATGATGTAATCAAAGGCCTGAGAGAAAAGTTTAAATGGCACTCTATCCGTTGTTTCTTTTAAAATAAACGTGGCGAATATCCGTGTCTTTAGAGCGTTTGATTGGCCATCTAGCGTTAGTTTTTGAGAATTTATGGGCAAAAAACGATATTAATTCATTAATCCCCTGAGAAATACCTAGACTTGTGCAGAGAAAAGCGTAGCGTTTGTCTCCGATAAACGTAGGCAAACATTTTTCTAAGCCTAATAGTCGGTTTGTATTACTACGTTAATTGCGATACGTAATCCATAATAGGCTTTTCTTTTGGCTTTACAACCGTGTTGGTTTGTCTACACAAGAGATCTTTCCAAACAAAGGCCCACGAAAGGACACAAGGCACTGGATAACAGAAAGCAGGCTGTAAAAAGTACAAACAATAGTTCCAGTGCCAATATAGTTGCTCTATGTTTCGATTTAATTAAACCATAATAGCCAACGAAACATCTTTTTGAACAATGTACCAGCGCCTTGCTGAAGAAAAAGTGTATAAGGCTAGTTTTTGAGCCTTCATCAGTGTACCACATTTGTGAATGAGCCCTGGTCCTGCGATATCATGAGCCCAAAATTTGTGAAAAATGTGTTCGCTTTTTTTCATTCAATAAAGTTCAGTTTCATTATACTCGTTTTTAACCCTTTCGGACCAAGCCCGTAGCTATACAGGAGGAGCATTCGGGGACTTCTCTTTGCAATTCTGTACCCCCTAAAATTATTTTGGACATACCTACGACAGTTGCCCAGCATGAGCTTAGTCACTACGTAAAACTCTATACACGAGGTGTGATTTCCTCTGCGGCGCACTTTCTTTGCCTGCAATTTTTTCTATTGTACTGGCTACGTTCCTCTAGAGCAGCGCTTTTCAAACTTTTTTACGTTACGGCACACTAATACATTCTGAATTGGCTGCGGCACACATACTGTATGAAATCGAAAACCTACTTTTCACAAACCTTGCGAAAACCTACTTTTCACAAACCTTGCGAAAACCTACTTTTCACAAACCTTGCGAAAACCTACTTTTCACAAGATATGCAGCATAAGGTTTTGTCAAAACTTAAAAGTTTCGCGGCACACTTCAGCCACTCCAGCGGCACACCAGTGTAGTGGCGTAGCCAGTCCAAAATTTTTTTTTTTGGGGAAAAAAAATTTTGGGGAGCCAAAATGTTTGATTTTAAGCGAATAACACTATTTTGTGTGGAAAAACGCCTCTCAAAGCACAAAATGACTATGTTTTCTAAAAATTTGGGGGGCCATGGCCCTTTTGGCCCCCCCTGGCTACGCCCATGCACCAGTGTGCCGCGGAATACAGTTTGGGAAACACTGCTCTAGAGAAAAGTAGGCAGTAGAGGAAAACTGCAGGTAGGGTAAATATACGATAGTACAAATCTTGCTCCATCTTTTGTATTCCTTATACTACAGTATCTTCATCCCCTAGCGCAATATTCTCGTTCTCAGTACAGTAACATATAGATTACATTGTGGATCTCGACCTCGTTCTTGCTTCCACAGTAAATAAACGAGTGAAAATGTACTCTTTATTTCAGCAGTGCGGCTACTAAGGTCAGGCTTCTTGCTCTGTTAAATCACACACGAGTCTCACGCGCGAAGCATAAGATTTTTCAAAACGAACCAGGCGAAAAAAGGACGTCCTGAAGAGCAAAAAATAGTGAAACCTGTTTCTGAACAAGTCAGCCTGGCACCTTGTGAAGCACCAGGAGGTTGAGAGTGGAAGTTACATAAGGTCATGCGGCTAAAGAATGCTAATTATTGGGAAAATACAAGAGCGGTAGCTGGAACGGAATCGTAGACAAGATAGCATGCACCTTCACTGAACTTGGAGAACATGTTCAGTGAATAGAAAACCTTGGCTAGACTCAAAAACTTATTCAATCTTTGGAGTTTGATTCCAATAGAAGAAATTCCGACCCCCAAAATCTGATGTCCCAATTTTCAACTCTGGCTACTTGTTTTCAGTAGACCCGCAGCCAGGTTTTAAGGTTTAGAGGGAAAAATACATTTTAGGGGGGGAAATATTTTTGTTTTTATTATATATTCGAGATAAATTTATCTGGGCACAGCAAAATTTGGAAGGCCCCAAAAAATTTGGGGAGGAGCTGCCCCCGAATGCTGCGGGCCTGGTGGTCAGTCGTGTCTATCCCGGCTTGTTAGCGCCGGAGACCACGCTAATTCACTCATAGTGAATGCTGCGCTATTGCTGTGAGTCAGTGGCAGCACCGCGCGTGAACAGTTTCCTTGTACCCACCCACTAACGCCGAGCACAAGCCAGGCCGTAGCGCCGTTGTTCAAGATTTCGGTATGACCTGACTGATGATCGAATCCAGGCTATTAGCTTCTTGGCGCGTGCTCAACGAACCGTGCCGTTTGTCTGTTTTTTCGTTATCACAGACAATATATTTTGTTTGTTCTCGTACAAGCCTTGGCACCTGAAAATACTGAAATTCAAGAGCTGTGGCAGCGAGTCAATAAATACGAACTCTAGACCTGATATTGCGATTTGATCTGGTACTGTTCCACGTTCATTTGAAAAAGAACCACCCCACTGAAAGTACGCCAGCTTCTCCGCTGCGACTTCTCACAGAGCAAGTTTTTTTAAAAGCTTTCTATTCGGCTCTGTTTAAACTGGTCGACAACATACCCTTTGTTGCACTCAAGGCCTGGATTGTCTATCAGAAACCACGGTAGGTATTTCATGAATTCTTCCGAAGTGTACCCATCTTGTTGTAAACTGAGACATGAACGACAAGTCGATGCTAGATCGCTGGCAGGACAGAAATCGTCCGGATCAGACACATTGTAACGACAGCACGACTTTTTTCCCAACAAGCCTTGTGGAGGAAGCCAGTCGGAGTAGTCATCGTACCACGAAGCAGCAGGGGTTTCTATTTTCCAACTGTAGAGATCAATAAATCTTAAACGTGATACTATCTGTTGTCAGTACTCTTAAAAGACAAAAGTACTCTCGGTGGCAGCACATTTTTTGCTATAAACTATTCCTCTAACATTGCGTTTCACAAATATTACTGTAACACGAAACACCCGAAAATGACCTGATCTTGGACCATATTACGTAGTATTTACTTTCTCAGCGGCTTTACGCAAGTGATTGTTTTGAAAGAGTTCATACAGTGTCAAAAAGACAAGAGAGACAAGACGACAGCAAAACGTGCGATTCCGGCAGTTTAAATGCAGTCGAACCTAGTAAGCTGAGCATTTCAAGGCTCAAAACTAACAGCACATGGGTGAAATGTCTCCCTCAACATAGGGCTCCAGAACATTCAGTCTCTAACGCCACTGCAGCATTCACAACGATTGCAGCACTTAAGTTCATAGGTGTATGAGCACGCATATTTTTGGGGGTGCGAAGGATTTTTGCCCAAATTTTCCCCCAAATTTTTTGGGTCATCGTTTGTGCATTGCATGAAGCCAAATTTTGAATGACCTCCAAAAACAACGTCTTCATGTGATTTCGGGCGCCATGTTCTCAAATCAAAGCACGTTGGGCGCCATTTTTGCTTGTATTTTTAGGGGGTTTGCCCAGATTTTCAGGGATTTTGCAAGGGTTTTCACAGATTTTGCCCAGATTTTCCTTGAATTTGCTCAGATTTTCAGAGATTTTGCCCGTATTTTCACCAAATGAGAACATTTGGGGGTGCGCTTGCACTCCCTGCACCCCCGCCTCTTACACCATTGCTTAAGTTTGTCAGAATACCGTTGCTTTAGGTTTAGAAAGAAGAGCATGAAAGTAATTGTAGCGTTGCACGTTTGAAATCCTTTTTTAGTTTTCCATACTCTTTAGACATATGCAGTCGTGGGAGCAATAGAATGGGGTCAAGTTAGACTATACAAAATAAATAGATCTTCACAAGAAACATATACTCATTCAGAACGTTGCCTCAGACATTATTTTCATCAGCTATTCGCACAACTAAAACGTAGCTGTGCTCATTAGGGTTAGAACTTTTTAAACTTTTTTCCAAAATCAAAGTACTGCATCATGATTGGATGAACTTTTTGGTATAATTGAAGAAACCAAACTCCATTTTCAACACCCTTTCAAAAAAGTCCCCCCGAAACAGAAAACTATTAAATACACATTACAGCCGATGATATGAAATGTGAAACCGTGCNAAGTTATCACAAGGGCCATTACNAGTCAATNTGACTGAAAATGGATCAATGATAAGTTGTACTGCCATCATAATATNCTGGAGTTTCAGTTTCTATTCTTGCTTTCACTTTATAGGCCATGTGAATTTGGGGAAATATGTCTTGTTTAGTAGTGATATATTGAAGCCTACAGCTTTCCCAGAATCCTGGAGTTTCAGTTTCACTTTCACTGCATAAGCCATGTAGACTGTAAAGTTGGGAAAATCTGTTTTGT
>JGI24158J21664_10010259_pt1 | contig 12501 bp, 6 predicted proteins | sample Ectturendosymbi3_FD_21664 | JGI IMG/M metagenome (IMG submission 21664) | reverse complement strand
ATCAGTGCACGCATCCTCAGTCTCGAAAAATCGTTCACACTAGTGCAACAGTACTGGTGCCATTTGACAAACTGGCACTGGTGCCAAGTTTGAAAAGCTGTGGCACTGGTGACATGTAGAAAATTGGCACCGGTGCCAATTTGGTAAAGGTGTGGTACCGGTGCCATTCAAAACATGGCACCGGTGCCAAAGTTTGAAAATGTTTGGCACTGGTGCCATTTGAAAATTTGGCACCAGCACTGGTGACATTTAGAAAATTGGCACCGGTGCCAATTTGGCAAAGGTGTGGCACCGGTGCCATTCAAAATTTGGCACCGGTGCCAAAGTTTGAAAATGCTTGGCACCGGTGCCATTTAGAAAATTGGCACTGGTGCCAATTTGGTAAAGGTGTGGCACCGGTGCCGTTCAAAATTTGGCACCGGTGCCAAGTTTGAAAATGTTTGGCACCGGTGCCATTTGAAAAATTGGCACCAGGAACCATGGTGTCACCCAACTTTTTGGCACCACGGTGCCAAAATAACTTTCTACTCCTGTTGCAGAAGCCAGCCATACGGTGCCGTGCGGCTAGACACTGCCATATATGAAACGTCACTTCTGCATCGACACGATGACTATATTGGTTTCACCCCAAGCTGCCTCCCACATTTTACAAGAAAATTGCGCCCATGCCCCTGAGTATTGTAAATGGAACCCTAGTGTGCTGTGCCAGCCCGGTGGGGAAACACTGCGTTACAGTAAACTGCAACGTCTGCTATTGAAGTGTTCAAAATTTGAGTGATGATATTGATAAAGTAGCTGCAAATTTTTCAGGTACTTTATTTAGGTGTTTTTGAAAAATAAAAAAAACTTAGGTATTTTGCTGTCAGTAGTGACAAATTCTAAAAATAGTTTTGAATTCATTGCTTGTGCTCAGGCGCTGTGAGTTGCTCACACAAGAGATGTATTTTATGTCATGTGAATTTGAGTTGTGAGGAGGCAAATTGTTTAATAAATTTGGCTTTGTCAAATGAAAGGTTTGGCTCTTTTTTGGCCATTTTTATTAGTGTTCAGTGTTTGGTTTTTTTCACCAATTTTGTTGGCTGTTCTTGACCATTTTTTACTGAAAGTTTGGACTTTTTTTTTGAAAAAATTACAATTGAATTTGGCAACCCTGTCTCCACGTTTCATTCGAGCTGCATGATGCAGCCTCCATCATGCAAAGTGGTTCCTTAGCCACTTTTGACCTTATTTGTTTATGGGAAGCTAGACGGAAGTTAAGAAAGTATTAGTTCATCATGTTCATCATGTTGCTTTTGACCTGTTAGACGCAGATATGGGAAGCTAGACAAGATGCAGATTAAGAAAGTATTAGCTCATGTTGCTTTTGACCTGCTAGACGCAGATTGAGATATGGGAAGCTAGAAGCAGATTAAATTTAAGAAAGTATTACTAATTACTTTAGCTCATGATGCTTTTGCATTTTCATTTGCTCTAATGTTCACTACTGTGGTTGGTTTGCTTAGTTAGTGCAATGCCTTCTTGTAAAGTTGTAGTGCTCCTGTTTGTTGGCTGAGTCATATGAAACAATAAGCCATTGTTTGTCCATTCTCCTTGGTCGATGCATAATTCTGACCTTTTTTATTTGCCGTCATGTCTTTCATCTTCTTGCCCTGTTGAGCCATACTATTTTCTTTTTGAGTGATGTTTTTATCCTTAACCCAATAGCCTTGGCACAGCCATATACCTCATATGTTGTTCTCACGAAAATCCAGTGGTACTATTTTGAGCATTTGCCATTCTATTGCCTTGTCAACTTCGCGCATTTCCTATTCCATTGCCTTGTCAACTCTCCAGCCTTGTCAACTTTGCAACTGGTGCAAATTTCTTTACAATGCTTGACATTGATTCCCTCATCCTGAAAACCTCAGTGGCCTTTCAGATTTTCAGATGAAAAGCTTTGATACTACACATTGAAGTTACAATACTAGAGATTAGAATAAATGAAAACACAAAGAGCATGGGAATTGATCAATTCAATGTTTCAAACAAAGATTATCAGTGGTGAAAGATCATAGTGGTCTAAGGTATTTAATTTCATAATTTCATTTACAGTTAGGATTTTGGATGTAATGCAGATTTCTGTTTTGAAGCTGCTTTTGAAATGTCATTAAAAAAAACTGTTTTTACCTCTGATGTTATTTGCACTAATCCCATAATGTGCTAGTAGCATTTCAAGTCACAATTGTGTTAGGTTAGGTAGCATGTAACATTTAGAATGTCAATGTACTACTTCACAGAGTAGCACCAAATGTGCTAAAATTGAGTTGTAATCCACTTCTGATTTAGTGGTCTTGCTCTAATTTTATAGTGTCGGCTTAGAGTTCTTTTTAGGCTTGTTTTTGCATGCAATTACTGTATTTTAATAAGATGTGTTTGCCAAGCTTTTAGTGATTTGCAACCATTGCTTGAACTCATTAAAGTATTTGATTCGCTTTTCTGTGTTTTGTTTAACATATTTCATGACTTGTTCTACTTTTTCTGCTTGGAACGTTTTTGTTTCTGTGTTCAGTAGTTGCAGATCTATTGCGAACTTTATTCGTTTTACAACACTACAGTATCTTTTCAATCTGTTAATACCATTGCAAGTCTATTAATGATATCTGTCCTCATGAATATTATATTGGTGCTTTACATAGTTTCTTCAAAATATTGTTTTCTTATAGCAGTTTGACAAACATTATCAGCAGAGAGAGACCCTGGTGTGTACACCTGTTTGGATGACTTTTTATGTAATCATTTTAAGACAATGATTGCATCTTAATGAAATCTTTCTGTTGGGGCAAAGTGCAACAAAGAAACACAGCAGTGTTGCAGACATTTGTCTTGTTTTTTTTTAATGTTTCACCTGAATTTGAAATAGTCTTTAAATCTGTGAAAACAAAGTAAGTTAAACAGCTAATTGCTGGAATTAATCTGTAGGTACATTTCATTATAAAGCTGCAATACAATCAGTTTTTGATTACATTTTGCAAATGTGTATTTATCAAATGTAAAACATTTTGTCCACAAATTTACGTACATCATTATTATACATTATTCTGTTCAGGTACTAAAAGATGTTTGCAAACATTTGGCAGACCTCAAACTCCAAAGTTGGAACCTTATTTGCTTTTGTAATCACAATGATAAGGTATCTACATTAACAAAAAATTTAAAGCAGTATATATCAGGGTTTCAGAGTCGGAGGTAAAATGTCTGACTCTAATTCCAACTCCTACCTTCCAAATTTTTGCAACTCCAACCTTTACAAAATTTCCGAATTCCAACTCCTTAATTTGAATGAAGTTTGGCTGTCAACAAGGCAAAGAAGCAAGCTAAAATTATTTTAGAAATACGCATTTTGTTATTTTCACTAGATACATGAGCTAAAAGGCTTTGAATTAATCTTTTTATTTGACGAATATTCAGTAATCATAAAAAGCCGTTATGTTTGCTATGAGTTGCTAACTATTTCTATAACATGAATGAATTAAAGAATAACACATGAACTACATTCAAAACACCTTTGTAAGTGGCATATAGCGAGAGTAGCTAGCTATAGAACTATTCGATCTTTGATAATTCAAAAATTTTTTGAACACAAAACATAAAAAAATAAAAATCCATAACAGCTCTTTTAGCTAGTAATATTTTATAGTACCTACTGCTTACTTATATTGTTTCACTGACTAAAGCAACAAATCCATTCGCATTACATATGTATGGGCAGTATGGTTGCTTCCAGCTATTGTTGGTTGTCTGAATACACAGAAAAATCATACAGAATGAACTATGCCTGGATAACTGCTCAGTAACTCATCTGAGCAAACACGAGACACACAAAAACTGTCAGAACAACACAATTTACCTGTGGTAAAATCCGTGGTCCATTTGACCACCAAACAGCACAGCAGTGACACAAGAACAATTACTTGTCTCACAGCAAACACACTGAAAAGAACTCTTTACACAGGTGGACCACTGTTTTCTTATTCTTCTTAAGCATTATGTAACTGTTCAATATTTTGTTTAATATCTATCTCATTAATGACTTCAAATCCTTAGTGTACATTTAATAGTTTGCTCTCAAGAACAGGATGGCTTCTGTGAGTTTTTTTTCATTGCAGCCCTTTGGTACGTCCTGATGAGCTTTAGTGCTGAAAACAGGGGTTTAACGCTGACTTGTGTTGGGGAAAGCACTGCTACCAACTCAGCAAACTCATTCACTATTTCAGGATATTGCTTTATGGCTTCCTGAATTTTTAACTTATATTTTCTATCTATTTGTTCCGCTTGTTTTAATGCATCACAGAAATCAGCCTTATTTGCTAAGCTTTTATGTACTGTAGCTGAAGTATTAGCTGTTTTCTCTAGTTTACATCGCTTTGATGGTCTTGCTTCATCATTGTCTTGTTGATCTATCAACTTATCAAAATCAGCTTCATTGCATGTACCATCTGAGTCTGTTGTACTTGGATTGGAGTCTGCATCTTGAGACGATGCAGTAGTGTTTTAAACTGAAAATCATCATCGCAAGGTCACATAGCGCTGATTTTTCTTCATCTTGTTGTGTTTTAGATAACAGTACTCTGTTTATAGGGTCCACATACACTCCAGCCAGAAGACTTTTATGGTTAAGTAGTTGCACTTATCTTTGTCCGACTCCCTTGCGAATTTAACTTACTTAAAATTTAAATCTACTTGATTTGCTTTTTGAAAAAAATATTTGCCTAGATCAGGGTTGTGCAATCATGCAGCACTGGTGGACCAAATGCACACACATTGGTTTCCATGGACCACAGCTGCATATGTCAAGCCCTGTGGGTTAGACAACTCACTGGCCACCCACAGAAGATTGGCAATATCCTTGAAAAGCGTAATGCTTGCTTGTGTAGAAACAGGGTCTTGATTAAATGAATACCAGGTTAGGGTGACCGTTTGTGATCATAAGGAAAAGGAAACAGCAGACTATTTTTCTCTTAATATATTTTTAGGGTTTTGGCCTGAATTCCTTGTTCAAAAATCTATACCTTTCTGTGGCCCACAAATTTTCAGCTCCTGGGCTACTTTTGACCTATGGGTTGCACACCCCTAGTGTAGATGGTCTGATATAGCTGCTGTGCAAGGTCAACTCTTTCATAGCTGGCTACCATGTAATTCAGTGCATGGTGGGGGTTAACATGACAAGCAGAAAGCACATTCAGATTTTTCTTATATTATAATAAAGTGAACATGTACCAATAAAGTGATCTCTATACTGAGGTTTTATGTTCTGATGTTACCATGCTAGGTTTAGAATTTTAGGTTTATGTCTTAGGTTTAGGGTTTATGGATTAGGGTGTATTGTAGGTTTAGGGTTGTGTAGGTTATTTGCAGTCTTTAATTGATTGAATTCTACTAATATAGTTGCTGATTAATACAATTCCTTCATTTGAATTTAATTTATTGCTTTTCAAAGGAAAAGTTAACACATCGCTACATTAGCCACGTTTCAGGACACCGAAACCATGAAATTCCAAGCTTTTGCGTACAATTAACATACCAAACTCAGCTTGGCTTGCATAACCATAGTCAGCTGCTTAGCAGTTGTTTTTGTGTAACCATAGTAATCTACCTAGCCACTGCCAGCAAGTGATGTCTACACTGTTTCCTTTTGGACATAATTTAAGTCAATTCCATCATGATGCTTTTTCAATAATGAAAAATCTTCGAAAATGAAAAATTGACATGAGTTTTCAAACTAAGAGTATTTCATACTAATGATTGAAATGCCTCAGAGAAAATACAATCCAAGCTCTATACCATGCTATGGTTCATGCTAAGGTTTTCGGTTTTTATGTAGCCACAGGCGGCTGCAAAAGAGTTGACCTTGTGTCACTGAAACTGGCTATCTAGCCCAGTGGCGAGTGGTTCTCAACCACTGTTCTGAGGGTTGCATGCGGCTCCCAAGCACCCCTTGAGCAACCTTCAGCAGTCTTTCAATAAAACCTCTAATATTTTGTAGGACAGACTTCATTCTGCAATAAAACAAAACGTGTCAATTGACTTGTGTTAAAATTTCATTAGTGCAGCTCTCAAAGTTGTAGGTCTGGGTTTGGCTTCCTTCAATGAAAAGGTAGAGAACCACTGATCTAGCCACTGCCTTGAAAAAAAATATCTGCAGAGTAGTTTATTCTATCAGGTTATTCCAACGTGCTTCGATGTGGTTACTCCCATGCAGATAATATGTAAAATGCCTTCCTTTTTTCTGTTCGTACTAAACTTCTTCACATCGAGGCTGTTGCTATTGTTTTCTGAAATTCTTCATCAGTTTTTTTGTTATATATAATCAATTTACAGAGATTCTGTTAATCAGAAGGAAATGTTCTCCAGATTTTTTAATATCTTTGCATCCATTTTTGTTTCCAATTTGTTCCAAGCTATGCAATTGATGTTGTTTATCTGAATGTATATCTTTCATTGATTAACTTTCGCATCATACATAATCTATATACAGTAGCTGTTGTGTGCAATTAATCAATCAAAATTTCTTAATTTATGACAATTTTTTGGTTGTTTCTTTATGTTTTTGTTCGAAGTTTTGTTAGGATTGCTCATGGCGACTGCTTATGTTCATTTTTGTAATTTTAAAAGGCTTGTTACAACAACATCATATCTAAAAACAATGCAGTCTGCAAAAAGACATTTAAGTAATGGATCAGTCAATTACCAGAAAGTTCTTACACTGGACACTATGAACCCCAACATTAAGAAAGTAGAGTATGCGGTTCGTGGACCAATTGTTGTTAGGGCTGGTGGTATACGGAAAGAACTTGAACAAGTAAGTACATAATATAAAAAATAACATGAAGTTTGATTTACTATTACAGTTTTATGTTGAAAGTGTTGCATAAAGATCAAAAGTAGAATCAACCAGTAGATTTTGCATAACGTATATTTGTTGAGAATATTATAAAGTAACATAAGCTGTGCTTGCTTCACTTGGGAAGTAGAAGTGTAATGTGAGGATAAATATGTTGAAGGTCAGCTTGACTACAAAATCTTTACCATATGCTAGAGATTAGTTTGTCCTTTTTTAGAAAATAATCATGTTTTACTACAGCCAGTGGCGCATCTAGCCTGGAAAATAATCATGTTTTACTACAGCCAGTGGCGCATCTAGCCTTACTTGCTTGATATAACGTTTCAACATAAAACCACATTTTCTCCTAAGACTAGAAATCGACTGATGAATTTTGCAATTTTGCCAAAGTTCGCAAACCCAAGTTGCTTCTTTGTCTATGATTGATGAACACTTTGGCGTCCGGCTGCTTTCGGGGATTTTCGGAAAAAGAACACCTAAACACGTGGCTTTGCGTGGGAATATCTCTGCTCCTGGTCGAAGTGTCAAAAGACGTGGCAAGTCTTCTAGTCTGGGGTGCGTTTTTTGTGAGTGACGTCATACGTGGAGGACTTTTAGGCCACCTTGGCCCACTTTGCCTGGCCCTGGGCGTCAACTGTTAGGTGGTAGTATTTCGCTGAAGTTATTACTGGAAACTAGGCTACAATCTGAGTCTTTTGATACTTTGGATGATCTGCTGGGGTTTCAGGTTCAAAAATGATGATGTAAGTTATTAAAAATATTTAACTAATTAGATAATTAATTAATTTGTTTATTTTAGATCTAACTTTTGAACCAGAAATGCTATAAAGTTGATCAAAGGCTCAAAAGACTCGGACTCGAGACTAGTTTCTAATGAAAACTTCAGCGAAGCACTTTGGCCTAGCGGTTGGGCCCTAGGCCAGACAACATGAGCCAAAATGACCCCAAAACTATTTCACTTATGACGTCAGTCACAAAAAATCCACACCTCCCAACCAAAAAATTTTTTTTGAGTACAATCTATAAGACTGACCAATCCGTTTGAGCCCTTGAACAGTTCTCTAGCGCAATCGGTGGAGGAGCTAGGGCGTTGGTAAGGCAACCAAAAACTGCATTTTTAGGACGAAATCGAAGTACAAATATATCGTAGACCGGCTCTCAAAGTGTTAATGCAAATTCTCTGTACTCTTCCTTAGGATGCACAGCCCTCCAACTGCATCGAGTAGTGTGCAATATTCAAACCACTCTGCAATTGTCCCCATAAACCATTCTATGACGTAACATTGCGTGCGTGGTAAGCAGATGATTGCCTGCGAACAAATCAAGGCAACTAGCTACAGTCAGACCTCGTTTATCCGAACTAGTTGGTTTCGTATCTGGAAAATCGGAATCAGGCCTGTAGCCACAGGTGGCATTCGGGGGCAATCCCCCCTAAAATTTTTTGTGCTCCTCAAAATTTTGTTTTGCCAAGAAAATTCTTTATTAAAACATATAACAAAAACAGAAGTCTTGACTCCTAAAAATGTTTTGTGCCCCCCAAGCCCTTGGACCTAGGCTACGGGTCTGGCCTAAGCGAACACTCAAAGGGGAAACAGAAACAAACTGTAGAGTAGTCGCAGATGAACTGTCAATTTAAGCAAGTATGTAGACTGCATGTGAAACATGACTAAATGAAACTCTCATAGTTGTTTTTGTTTACTAGCAGATCCGTATCCATAAGCAAGTATGCATTCAGAATGAGATTTAAACATGAAAAGAACTGTATAGGAGACCTATAACTGCGACCTGCAGGGTCTGCCACTGTTACATTAATTGTGCGTAGAAAATTGATTTTCACCCATCCATTGTGATTTAATAAACAACTAAGTAACAGTTGGCATAATCCGGTTTAGCACTTTTTTTCTATTGATATCACATACCTGTTCCTAAATATCCGAGTCGGTCCCGGACAGCAAGGTTTCTGGATTAAAGGGGTGAAATGCGTTGGGAGAAATCTGTTCCTAGCAATTTGTTTAAGATAACAAGGGTTCCAGTTGATCGGAGTTTGGACAAACATGTCTGACTGTTGGAATAGATAGTGGTATTGATCTCATTGTGAAAACACATAAGAAAATATTTCCAAGTTATCACTGCTTTCGGGCACAGCGCATTTATTACATCACAATCGCTCTTTGTTCCTACAAATATGGTGCTGAAAATATACTTAGCTTGTCGAACATTCAGCAAATGTCAGCCGTACAGCAATGAGAGCTGTTTATCCAAGCGTACATACATTTATAAAATCGATGCTGACAACCAGCTGCACAACTGCGTCTGTGGAGCGCTGTCTATCAAGATGGCAGTGTTACAAATATACTTGCAAAATCCCTTCGGAGAAGAACGATTGAATTGCAATTGCTCTGATGACTTTGTATCGTAATCTAAAAGTGAATTACTCAAAATCAATGCAGGACATCTCATGCAGCAAACAACATCGTCAACTGCTTAATTCTAATAAGACTATTTTTGAAATACGACAGTTGACTGACAGTTTGTTCAGATAATGCAGCCACAATTTTTTAGGCTAGCTGCCATGCCTTTCAATATGAGAAGTTGCTTATAAAAATATAGTTACAGTGAAAACAAACCCACGTTACTTGGCATGACGCTGAGGAAGGCCTAAACTTACTTAATTTTGTCATAACCTAGTAGGTGTAAACAGCAGATAAAATTTAGGCCAAAACTACAAACCGAAACTATCATGATTGGAGACTGTCCTCTTGCCATGAAGCGAAATATTACAAAACAGCGTGTATGAGATTCTGACAGCATTAGAGCTGGCACCGTCAGAGGAAGAAATTCAGAAACACATGCGTTCGACGCAACATCAATTTCGAGTGTTCAAAAATGTGGATTGTTTCATGTCACTGCACAGGCGCCATTCAGACAAGGCAGTAACATTGTTGTTTCGTAATAGCACTATGCAACGTTAGAAGGGAACTGTAGGCTGTTGCCTGTTCCAAAACACCCGCATTAGAGATCTGCAGTGACAATGTTTGATATTTCATCGGCTTTAATGCTGAGTACCTGCGGTGTAAAGGGGTCTGTCATGGCAGCCAAACAGACCCCCTGGATGTGCCCCTGACTACAGCTAACACTTTCCTTAACAATGACAAAAGTGAGAAGAGTACCAAATTTTGTGTAATCATTAAAATAAAAAAACTTTTGAAAGTATGTTATGCTTAAGAGTACTGTGGCCAGTGCACAGGTTTTGCATTTTTTGCTACTCATTATGTACTCCACCGTATTCATCACTTTAAGTGTGCTTATACGTATAACAAGCAACATCATTCAGTGGACCACAGGCAAACCTGCCCAGGTATTTGCTTTTGACTTCAAGCGTAACGTGCATTAATTAATTTTCTCATAATTTTTTATTAATTTTTTAATTTGTTTCCCAGGTTCCTTTGATGCACACAGTCATAATTTAAGTCAAGTTATCAGTGATGACTCATCACTGACCAATCAGATCAATAAAGTTACCATCAATCAAGCTGCAAAACAACATAAATTTGTTTCAAGCATTTTCATTCTAAAATTTCTGTTAGCCAATTAGGTAACAAAGAAAATAATTTTCAGCCAAGGTTGATAAAAATAATGATTCTTTTATAAGGATGTAGGACTGACGATGCATAGTGTTACGTGAAATCGATTTCCTATTAAAAATTTGCTCATTGATTCAAACTCCTCACTTGTTTCTTTTTGAGAAATAAAAGAAATCAGATTTTTTTATTTGAATTGCTTTTTTGGTTTTAATCAGACTTTTAAAATTATGTGCAGGGGTAGTCTTGTAGATTGAAAGTCTTGCAGATTCAAATAAAAATACAAGTTTTAAGTTTTGGATGTCAGATTTTTTCTTGATGTTGACATGATGGGAGTATGTTCATTCATCTTTTGTTCACATTTGGATGACATCATCATCCTCTGGTAACCGACCAAACGCGCCGATTTTATGGCAGTGGTGCTCAAACGTTTTGGCTTGTGGGCCACATTTGTCTTTCAGAAACCCTTTGCGGGCCACAAGAATTAATAATCTCAATAAAAATACTTAAAGTGTTAAGTTTTCTTTCCAATGGAAATTGCTTTGCGGGCCACGGTTTGAGCACCACTGTTTTATGGAATTCTAGTTTTATGAGTCTCCAAAGGGTTTGATTGACTTTCTAGCATTTCTGGTTCAAATGTTACAGCAAAATAACTGAATATTAATTAGGGAAATTCCTCCTAATCCCTGAAGATTTCCTGATATATTTGGATTTTTTTGGCCTAAATTTGGAACCAGAAATGCTAGAAGTCAATCAAGGGCTCTGAACACTTTTATTATTGCCTGGTTTTGTATAAAACTTGGAGCCATGAAATTTGCTAATTGGATTGACCAATGACATCAAAAGAACTGCAAAACCTACCCAAATCATGATGTCATCGACCAAAAATCCCAAACCCAAAACTTGAATTTTTTGTTCATTCTGAAATACAAGACTTCACAAGTCTTTAGACAGTTTGAACAGCTCTCTAGCTTAATCGGCTAGCGAGTTATGGCATTTGGACAAAATTGCCAAGGTTGTCTTTTGTGTAACATGAATTTTCAGCTAATTTTATTTTTTTCCACCATAATTTTGGCTCCAGATATGCTAGAAAGCCAATCAAAGGTTCTAATGACTTTGATGATAACCTAGTTTCCAAAGAATTTTGAGCCAAAGAAATGACTTATTGGATTGGCATCCAGGGCCAGATAACAATGATTTTTGGTAGGAATTGATATATATATCACCGGGAACCACAACGGGTTTCCCATCACATATATATATACGTCAACTGGTAGTGAAACTTAAACTTATTTTCTGCAACCCTTGACAGTCGGACAAATATTTCAATTGTATTTCTAACAAGACATTTGCTACTTTAGGACCTGCAGCTTGCCCTTATGTCAATTCACCTAGGTTTACCTCTGGCCACAAGCCACAAACATCTGAACAATCTCTGAGACTCAGCAATTGACCGGTTGATCGTGATCGATGTGTTGGCTACACCTGGTAAACACTGTCTGCAATGAATAAACACAGTGCCATGCATAAAAAAGAATGTCAAAAATCAGTACAAACCATCGCGCTTATTTAACCAGCGTGCATATACATCAAGTTATGAAAAGTAGAATTATTTTAGGATGTTATGTGCAACTGCTTCACAGTGGCAGTTGGCGTCACTAGTGAGTAGCGATTGCATTTGTAATCATATTCATAACGCCACAAATGTTTTTTAACATAACGCAATTCATTTTCCATGCAACCTCTATTTTAATTAATCTCCGCTAAACTGGCATCAATTGGACTTCTTCACCTTAAGTTATAGTCAAACTTTTAATGCTGCAAGAACTTCTACATCTATAAGTACAACCGGAGTTTATTCGTACACAATATCTGCATGTGGTAGTGCGGTCTAGACAATAAGTTGCAAGTGTTGCGGTCAGAAATCCCGAGCGGCATGTGCGCAAAGCTTCGCACTGTGGCAGCAAGCAACAATAGAGTTCACATGCCATGATCACTCTTCGCGTACGCTATTGTTATGTTCAATCGTTGACATTGTTA
>JGI24158J21664_10010258_pt1 | contig 12501 bp, 5 predicted proteins | sample Ectturendosymbi3_FD_21664 | JGI IMG/M metagenome (IMG submission 21664) | reverse complement strand
TGATCATCTGGCAGCTCTTTCCCACATAGGCTATACGATTCGATGTAAATTTGGCTTGCTGTGCACCTTAATCGACCAGTCAAGGGGCAACGACTCGATAATCTTGCGGTCTTTTCGGTGCCCTGGCGTTTTTGCAATTGCTATGGTTTCTTTCTCGTCTTTGAAATTCTTAACTTTCGCCAAATAAACTCAACTTCAACTTCATCAGGCTAAAAAAATCACGACTACCTACTGCTACATCACGTTCCATTTGACTAAGCCAAGGTGCACCCTACAGAGGTAAAGCGTGTCTTCATATGCCTTTTCTCGAACTTTCATGATGTTCGGGAACGAAAGACTAAAAAACAAAGACAGACATTTCCGTCCAGTTTTTTATTGATGTTACCGGAATTCAGTCGTTTTGCTTATTTTCTTTCCTTGTGCAGGGCACCACATTACTTTCAACTTGAAGCATGCCATTGCTTGTTGGTCTTGCGAGACATTTTCAAAAACTTTCATGGGCCATTGATGTTGATTTCGCGGGTCACGGTTTGCTTGTCATTGGATCATACGATGAATCTTCAGTTTTTGCTTTGCTGTGAAATGGTATCTGCCTTTTATATTTCGTCACACATCTATCTTTGGTCTAAAGATATGTTGTCAATAGCACGTGATGAACGATGCTGAAGTTAAATACGAGAAAAAAAAGACAAATGAGAAAACGGGAAAACTGTCACTGCATTTGTTTGAGAGTGTGCAGTCCCGTGCTAGGTTCTCGACACAACCAATGCCTTGCCTTGTTTACACCGAATGTCGTACTTTTACCTCTATAAGCCTATCGTCCGTCAAAAAGATGCTCGTTCACATATGAGCCTATGCCAGGTCAGAAGTTTTAAAAATATTATGCTTCATGAGCTAGATAGGGTGACTCTTTGCGGTTGCTCATATAAACGAGCGTCTTAAGCTAGGTTGTCGGTTATCCACCAGCCGGCTTTCCGTTTCTTTTGCGTAGCCAAGCGTGCAAGCGATCTACCAATTTTCTCATGCTTCATTGCGCAACCTTGCCCTTTTGTGGTTAACCATCTTCGCGAAACCGAATTTGTTGATTTTAGGATTTCAAGTGGGCTTTTTCGCTCCATTAGAGCGTGCAGCTGCTTCTGCTAGCGTCTTCGAGTATATGCTTTGTTGTGTTTTGCTCGCCTGGTTTGGAAAAGGTAGCTGTGATATCAAATCTTTCTTAACTGCGACTGGATAACCCCGTGACTTGTTTTGCAGTTATTCGCAGACGATTTGCAGCTTGTCGCATTCTGAAAATTGCGGGTGCCATCATAGTGATGCCCTTACGAGTTTGTCGTTGATCCACAAAAACACTGTGGTATACCCTCTGGATATAAGCTTTTGAATTGCCTATGTTGGAACTTTGTTTGCTGTATGATTGATTTAGAAGTATTTAATGTATGCTTTTCACATGACATATTGGCAAAAAACACATAATTCCAATTGCTTCGCTTAATTTGCTTTTTGCTAATTTTTTAAAGGTTTTAGCAAGATCTAATGGTGCCTACTGAGTAGGCGAAATATATACGCGGTAATCATCATAGTGCCTGATTCAATACCGTCGAAGGTTTTCATTCAACAGATACTGTTTTTTCAAGGTTTTTGCATATTCACAGATACTAAAATATAAACACTCATATATCTTAAACACACGCAAACATGACGCGAAGCACTTTGAACACTGATCTGTGCTTGACCTTTTGCATTGGGCGGCATGTACTGAATCTGAAACGAAGTCATGGTCATGGCACGTAAACCTACGCAACGCTCGAGGTTTGAAAAACAACGAATGGATTTTATCGTTGTTGCAAATGGTGAGAAAAATTAATTCTTTGGAAATTTTGAATCAACATTGTGCTGTCGTTGGCGCCATTGAGGCCGAAACAAGCCGCCTGGGAAGACCAGGCCCGCAACAACATGGCTTTGCGGCTGAGTGTTAACATTTCTGCGGACGTGAACCTTCCATTTCAAGAAAATATGTAAACAACGTTTTGGATTTCTCGTCATTAGATTTGCCAACCGGTTGAAAAAGAAACCTCCACTGTTTGTGAGCAGTTGGGTCAGAATGCGCGAAACGGTAAGCAGCTATCATCGTCATGCGTGACAGTAACTCACCAAGCGACCAAAATTTTTATTACCGTAAAATTCAATTCGAACGTTTGACAACGAAAATTCAGAGGTCTTACAATTAGAACAAAGAAATTGGATGCTTTGACGACTCCTACAAGCAGAGCCATAGCATTTCAGCATTTTTTCGAGAAACAATTAAGAACATGCAAAAGCATGTCACGTGTTAAAACCAGAAGATTTTCTGACTACACGTCGCGTCTTGTGACGAACTTACGGCGCAGTTGGTGACAGCATAACACCTGCTGACTTGCATTCGTGAGTTAGCACTCCACTTTCGCTCTCGTCAAAGAAAGCAGTATCAATTGGCGATTCTAATATAACTACAAACTACCATTTAAAATTTACGGCATGTTGATGCTGGAGTTCTGTCAAAGCTCAGCCATCTCTACTCACCTTCAAGTGGTCTCAGCTTTAAATCTTTAAGAGTCAAAACGTGATCGAAAGGTGTAAACAAACGTTAGGTTTGAAGTTATGCATGAACAGTCAACCGATGTCGAAAAAATCCAATCAAATAACAAAGCATCATGCAGACTGGCCTGTACCAACCGTCCCTTGATGCACTTGACCGGCCAGTGCTCGCATTGGCAAGTGTCCATCTTCCCACTTGCTTTGTGGAACGTTGAAACAACTTCAAAAATATTTTGAATTTTTTTATTATTTTCAGGCTTGGGTGAGTGGATGGTAGAAGTTGATCAACTGTTTTTGGACGTAGCGACGTCCTCGAAAAAGCAGGACTTCGTGTTACTTGTCGGTAGAAATGTTGGAATGGACCTCCACACTCGTTCCACGTTGTAATTAAATACTGAGAATCAAGCTAAAAATGTCGGATATCACAACTCCAACAGGCAGAGTGAAACGTGGTTTGGTGTTGCGTGACCTCTATCATTACCATGTCAGCCACCTACAGTCGGTGTTTTGCTGATTTGCTTTAGTATTCAATCCAGAGCAGAAGCGTACCTTTTCATAGTGGAATATTTGTCTTGATGGCATGTGAGTGGGACGTCAGTAGTTTAACATGAGTTCATACCCCCACACATGAACCGCTGTTTCCTGCAGAGGGAGAAAAACACTTCGTCTTCTATTTCGCTTTGCTGCCATCTGACATGATTGCATAACAATTTATAGACCTTGGACTTGGCAGGAAGTAGCTTTGGCGGCAGTGGTTGCCACGTCATTTATACCATGGGTTGTACAATCATAGTAAGCGTTGCTTTCATTTGCCGTTACGTAATTTGTGTTGCCACTGATTCACCCTGGGAGGCATATGGGTTGAGTGCAGATGACGTGCACTGCTGTACGTTGGTGAGGTATCCAGGATAAGGCCAGTGTAGGAAAACGTTTTTTTTCTGGCCATCGCAAACACGGCGATTGACAACGCTTTAAAAAAAAATTAATGTGGCTTCGCGAGTCCGAGCCAATACTCTTATCCAACTGCATTTCGAGCAGTTTAGAAAACGTATGGAGACGACGTGCTTGGCGTAAACTGATACCAGACCAACTTAACCGCAGATCGACACTCCTGAAACACACTGTAGTCGACAGGCGATAATTAAGCAATCTATGTCACGTGACTGCAGCATGTTGTTTGTTTTGATGAATCGACGAAAACCGTTGCCATGCGAACGTTCAGGACCGTTCGGTTACAGCTTTGGACAAAGCTGCGAGAAGTGTTTGGCATATTTTGTACCTGTGACGTTTCATGAATGAAGTTATGAATGTTCCATTCGTTTTCAAGTCTTTAAATGTGTTGTTGTCGTTCGAATGACTGCAACGTGTTGTTAAAAAAATTAACAAAACGAGGGTTTACTTGGTATTACTGCAAACGAAGCCTAGTCATACAAATCGTATCATATTTACCGGCCAAATCAAGCTGGTTTTCATGTTGTTGCTTGCCACAAGCCGAAGTGTTGATTATTTCACCATGGTTGCTTTGGATGACACTACATGCCCACAGGCTAGGTGCGTGCTTCGGTGAACACTTCGACATAGTTTGCGTGAAACGACAAGGCACAAATTGTGCAGCAGTCACTCATGCGGTAGTTCGATCGCAGCCCAGGTTTAAAAGTCATTTTAAGCTCAGGACTGCCTTGTTAGCCACCTATCATCTGTTGCTCGCGCCAGAATATCCCAAAAGCGACCGTTGCCCTCGTGTGAATAAAATTAGGCGCGTATAGTCCTTATCCCGGGGAGAATTGCGTTTAAATAAACACGTTGCGAGGTTATATGTCCGTTCAAATTGCTGAGAGATTTTAATAAACTAGGATTAGATGCGAATCGGTCAGTGAACGCTGATCATGTTGGTATCTTCTTCGGGGCAAGTAAGCTCCACTCATGTTGGTTTCCGTTGCTAAATATGCGGAGTATGCAAAACATCGAAAGCTATAAAATACTCAGTCCATGTGATGCGCGGAGGACTTTTTCACTGGATGTGAAACAACACCGTTTTACTGAAGGTAGTAATAACGTAGAGGTATTTACAATTCTAAAATCTTCATCAAGGAACGATTTGTTCGGGGCACTGGTCAACGTTATCTGCGCGCAGTCAAAAGAAACGATTGATTCAGATCCGACCATTTACATACAGCGTTTGCCAACCAGTGTGCAGCGGCCCATTGGTGGGCCGCGAAGTTCTTTCTGAAAAGCCGCGAAGCATTTCAAAATGATACAATTTTCGGTATTTAACGGAAATGTTACTTGAAAACTAGCTGAAATACTATTCATTTCATCTTACCATATCTATTAAGCAAATTTAAGTTTCCCATTAACAGTAAAGTGTACGTGTTGTTAATGCTTTTTTGTTTATCGTATCTAATTTTCTTTCGTCCAGCTCCACTTAAACGCAGGGGTGAAAATCTTCGAATACAGATCTTTCAACATTTGACCCAGATGCGCTAATATCAAAAATTTCTAACAGAAGCAGCCGTACAAAAAACATTTGTCGTGGAATGCTCCTCTTTTTTTCCAGATCAAACTTAACTGCAGCGATAAAAGTTCAAGAATTTCGTGAGTTAATTTCCTATTTTCTATTAACGCGCGCAACAGCTTTCTTCGCCTGCTGTTCGCAAATCCAGTCACGTTTACTCGCTAATTCCAATCTGGTCTCTTACTAAAATCAAGGTATTTCAAGCTCTTTTGCTGTATACACCAGTTCGCAATTTCATCAACGGCGTAAGTTTTCGACGACTTGTTTTTTTGCTGCCTTTAATCAAATTATACCATTTGTGTTGAATTTCGTGGTCGTGGGCTATTTCTGCGTAAGTGCCACCTGCAAAAGCTGTGATTTTCTCTTGAGGTCCCAGCAGTTCCAGAAACTGGAAAGTAATTTTCGTACGCTTAACTCATAGCTCCTCATTACTGATGTTTTTCAGCAAGAAAGCCAACTGCAACCCGCTCTTAACCAGTTATCTCGCACGTTTGCTAATGCCTCTTTGTGGGGATATTTTTCTTGCCGTTTTTAAGACGTCTAGTCAAAGCAAAGCGCCATTATGACCGTATTTTAGTATTTGCAGTGGGTGTGGTCAACATGATTGCCTGAAATGCTAATACCTTTTAATAGATGCTCACATTTACAATCGTCTTTTCAAAAACATATCTTTGAAAAAATGGTCGTAAATAAGCGTTTATTTTAATCAAGCATACGGATTGAAAAGTTTGAGAGCAAAATTGAAGAATTGTCAGAATTTTTGTAAGTTGACGAAAAGGTAAATCACCGCAGAAAATTGTTATTCAGAAAACGATTACCTGATCAATCTCTGATCCGATTTCCGGAACCGTTTAGTCGAGAAGCGAGTAGGTTTTAAAATTTCCACAGATTTTTTAAATGTGTTGTCGATGCGTTAAGTAAAGTTCTAACTGAGACAAACACTTCTTTTTGAACCAATAAAAATATACCTCGACCCACAGCCCTCAGTTTTGAAAAAGCTACGCTGCTTCCAACATGCATTCGGCTCTCATCTTGGCGGACTGCAGCACTCGCTATTCTGCATCTCCTCGCTTTAACCTTAGCCCTCGATTTACCCTTTAACCGTGACCATCCCCTCGCTTTAAACCTTGGCTTTAGGTTAATTCTGTGACGTTAAATAAGTTATATAAAAAAGTACGTATGTGATACTTTACCCTTATCAAATTCTCGTCACACTGCCAGAAGTGTAAGTGTTCGTCAGCATGAAGTTCATCGCCAGACATGTGATTGGTTCCTTGATCAGAAACAATTTGTGTTTTTGTTCATTGATTTGCATCTCTCACATACGTAACCCCTCTCTGCGACTATGACCGAACGCAATATTTGCTGGTGCTTTGAGTCGGTGTTTGTTCCTCTTCAGTATTATTAAGTGCGTGTGCCAACTAGCACCTACCATGTGATGTGCTATGACTGAAGATTTCTGTTTCCTTGTGTTCGTTTACTATCCCCTGTGGTATGGATCATGAATCTAAGCCAAACATGTGAATAAAAAATAAATTTAACTGACAGCCGCTTTTTGTTTCACGAAACAAAGTGGTTAAACTGTTTGCATTATTGATTAGCAACGTGGGATAAATCAGGCATAGATCTTACATTTCGCCTCTCACCCCGCGTGGTTTAAAATCTCCCCCTTTGTTTTTCTGTACCGATAACTCTCAGTATCAGGATAATTTTACAATGATACTGTGAAAATACCGATGATCTTTTGTTTCATAACAAATAACGCTGACTGTAGCAGGAAAAGTACACACATGCATTTTCCATACGGTTTTTCGCTGTTACATTATGAAGCTCATTGAAAGTTTTCCCAATATTCATATAGCATGTAGCGTGTGCTTTCATAATCTGTCAGTGAGTATAACGCAAAAAGAAAATGTTATTAGGTTTTAGCAGATTGTCTAAACGCTTCTGCTTACCTTATCAAGTACAACATTTCTGGCTCGATTCCTGGGGAGCAAAAGCTCCAAAGTATACCGATGGACACTTGTCTGCTGGTTTCTTTTCACTTGCTATTCGCATCGCGTTCCAAAAACACCACCTCAGAAAGAACAAGGATCGCATTGGCACAAACCTAGCAGCATGAACTTCTTGCAAATTGTACTTGCGTAAGCATGTGTGCGACTTTCAATCTAAAGTTATTTACAGAGTTTTCGTGCGTAGGCCTACTCTGTTTGCAAGTCTTTGGGCAACCCCCAAATATTTCGGCAGTTTGGTACCAACGTGTCGATGGCTATGTCATTTTTTTAGTGAAATTCCAAGCAAAAAACTCAAACTCGAATGTATGGAAACATGCTTCTTGGTAATAGCGCATCCCCCAACTTCAGCGTTCGGCACACAGCACTAATTGAAGCAACCGGTAAACTTTCAAAAGGCTTACATAACAAGCTGCAACTTAACAGATCAATCTTGTGCAACGTTGCATCACAGTTAAATTTTTCTTTGTTCGACAGGCCCGGCTGCTAAGTGCTTCCGGCAGCGCACATGCACTCATCGACAGCGAAAGGGAAGTGATGAAATCTTGCATTTTTCCACAGTTAAGCAGCACGATATTTCCAGTTTGTATGTCGTTAAAATAAAAAATTCGAGTCCGCATATCATTTCTACGTTAACTTCGTGTGCACCTGGTGGATGATTTTTGCACATACGAAAACATCCTGTCCTCGGTGCTTTTTCCTTAAAAGTTGTGCCGTGGAATAAAAGGTTTTGTAAACCCGTGGTTATCTTTGAAGCCGATTTGTTCTACTGCCATAAGCAGCTATGAAAAAGTCACTACTTTCCTTTGCGCGATTTCTGATTTTAAAAAAGAGTTTTCTAATCAAACGTAATTGCTATATTCCAAACACTGAGCTACAGTATTGAGCGTTTTTGCAAAAGCAGTGAATTACTTTCATATCTCTAATTCATTTAGCTTAGGTGCAACTACTAATGGAAAATGTGCTAGCGTGACAAGCAAGATATTGCTATGAAGCCAAGTCTTACGACAGCCCTTGCAGGTTACACTTCTTGTCAAAGCACCCTTTGGAGCCCCGGGACCTTGCGTGATTGGAAACCACTACACATCTTACCACGCCTCTTAGAAACCCGCCATTATTTATGGAAAAATTAGCGCAGTGCATTCTGTTTTGACTATTTTATTTTATAAGGTAACCTTTGAGAAATTTTTGGTAACTTCTAAGCTTTCGTCTGCTGGTGTCTTACAGACTTCTGCTTGTCATTTGACATTTTGCAGGGCTTGAAAAAAATACTCAACAGAAGCGTTGCTCTTGTGCGTGTGCCAGTGGAATGTGCATTCGAATACAAAATTGGCCCATTTCATTGTAAAATAGCAGCAACTAATGCAAACTCGTGTAGTTCGGTATCATGGATTATGGTAATATAAAACTCCTGATTTTCCGTTTCAAACAACCAAAATAGAAGTTCAAAACATTGATGAAAAGCAATAACAACCTTTTTCCGGTCTTTAACTGCCCTGTAGCTTAAAACCTTGGGTGGGAAACTGTTCTTTTGCCGCAACAGTTATCTTTTTAACAAGGTAGCAAAGTCAGAGAAGAATTTTTTTGCAAGGCAGGTTCTAATCAGTTGACTAAAACGCATTGGAGTTGCACTACGATGAACTGTCATGTTTACGGTTCGCAAGACCATGTAGTCACGTGGATTTGCTCCTTCCGTAGGGGAGAGCTGTTCGAGGCGACAATTCATTGTGAACACGTCGTTTTCAACACGATATTCGTGATACCATCCTGCATGTTTTGTAGTTATCGATTGATTGGAAAGAATTTGAGAAACGTGTTATGATTGCAATTTTTCGTGTTTTTTTTGCCAACTGTTATTGCTGTCTTGATCGTTCTTTTCTCTATTCCCATCTTCGGTGCAACTTGCTTCCGACCGCCAAATGCATGCATACCTATCCAGCGGTTGTTTCTCTGCGCCGTTTGACTAACTCCCTGCGGTTGAACAGATCTAATATAAGAAAGCATTGCGGTTGCTTTGTGTACAGTTGCGCACAAAAAATAATCTGCGAGGCCTGATACGCCAGCTGTTTCTGTGGTTACGAACGAACCTGATCAAGTTACTGCCATTAAACTACGATCTCATTGCAATGGTTTGATATGTTTGAATAAATCTTTCCTCGCCGGAGCTGCTCCAACTCTCCTTGTCGACATCTTAACTCTCTTTGTAGTGAAGCTGTAAATAAACTGCACAGCTCGACCTTGTGTATCTGCCAGTGGGAAGCCTTTCCATATGGCAGTGTAAACAGTGCGATCGTTATTCTAACTAACATACAACTGTTGTCACGGTGCCTTGAGTTTTTTCTCAATCGCATTGGAGTTTGCCTCTAAACGCGCAGTGACAATGTAAAAAAAGCGCTACGGCTGCTTCGGTCGAAGTTTAGAAGAAATCGCGTTCACAAAGACCGTTTCAGCTGTGAATGAATACATAAGATTGCATACTTTTACTCACATCAAAAATGGTTGCGTTATACATCTTGACAGCAATATCCGAAAAGAGATTTTAATCCTGAAGAAGGTCTGTTCGTTCTCCTTTGCTTTTATAAGTGCCTTGAATGTCTTGTAGGTCAAGGAAACGACACCACATATCCTAACGTTTCCCATATCAATCTTCACGCAAACAAGCGCCGTGGTTTAAAATTTTCAACTCCCAGTTTTATTTTTCTTACACCTATTCTGTATTTCTTTATAACACGCAGCTACGTAGCTGCTTCCTTATATGCCTTCATACATTTTTAACAACGCAAAAAGACGTCGAGGACAACACAGAAGCCTTGCAAAGTTTTACTGGGAAAAACAACAAAACAACACAAGTATTTATTTTGCTTCTTCACTGAATTTTTATGCTGTTGTTAACAAAATGAAGCTGAGCTCAAAATATATTTTCTATTTGTGGTCGTTATCTTATTCACACAAATACCTGGATGGTTAGACAGCAGTTGGGCTTATTCATGACTTGCGTGAATGTATCATTTTTCGTTGCAGTAACTGCGGTGTCTTTCTCTTGCAGCGTTCTTGCCTTTCTGTGTTTGAGTAATGACTACATCCCGGAAAAGGTACTAGTAAAAGCATCTTATAACAAGCGATCTTTTCTTCGTTCCCAGTTATGCAACATTCATGAAGTGGCTTGAGAAGCAGCAGCCTCAGGAATTGTCTTCTTTTTATCGTTTTATTTTACCCATAGCAACACTTTGCTAAGATTTCCTACGCACAACATTGTTCTCACTTCGCAGTTTTTCGCACTAAGATACTGTTTTCCGACCACTGGGTCTTGGGACGGTTTCGCAATGGACCCTAGAGCTAGTTGATATTAAACAATTTACTACAACACTTTTGTTTCGAAAACAATACAGTTTTCAGTCAAAAACTGATATAAATAACAAACTCAACTAAAAGATGACCCGCGTAATTCGGAATGCGTTGCGGTTTCAACATCATGTGCATTTGCTTCAGCTTGCTCCGAACCAACGAAACGTGTCCAACACGAAATAGATACTTTGTTGCAAGTAATTTTTATTGGAAAACTATCAGGGCCACGTGTAAGGCCAAAAAGAACACGGTTTAAAGATATATAAGTTGAAATAAAGAAGTTTTTGGTAAAACTCAACAATTCAGTAAAGCTCTCCTCATCCCACGTGGTATGATCCTGGTGTTATGTAATCTTTCTTTCAGATCAAGTCTGAAAGCGCGTTCGCAAGGCGGGTCAGTGCGCTTTTTAACGCTGGCCGGAGAGAAGAGGTTGATTTATGAATTAGTGCATGCGTTTCTTCGAAACAGACTTCATAAATGTTTTACTCAAAGAATGTACCAGCGCAACAGTGCTTTCATATAGATGGCAACGAACGCGTTCGATTTCTTAAAAAATTTGCCCATCGCTTAGTTTACCAACTGCGGACTGGCAGATGTTTGACGCGGTACAGCACTTGACAACCGTGAGCTACACGTGCCCAGAACAGCACTGCAATGTTTGCTTGGTCGTATGTTGCAATGTTTTCTTAGTCGCGCGCAGGAAAGTACATCAATGTTTGCTTGGTTGCATCTGTTATGTAATACATTCACAGAGCGTGTTTACCAATCAAGATGTTTTAGACAGGCACTTTTCCTCATCTTACTCTACTTTCATACTTTTTGCAGCATCATGCTGCAGATATAATTACCAAAAAAACCTTATTAAACTACTGTGTTTTTAGGTCGTTGTTGCACTTAAGTTTATACCGTCGAACATTAAGGCAAGAAGCTTACATTAATTTTTGAAAAGTGTAAAACTCCTTTTCTAATTCAACAATTTCACGTACGTATGTGCAGTGCAAGGTGACGACCGGCAAAATTTGAAAATTCCTCTCTCTAAACAAACATTATGAGTCATTTATTTATGTTAAATCAATAGACGTGCAAAGCCCTCCAGTGTATACGTTAGAGCACAGACAAGCTTCGCTGTGTCTCAGATGTGGCCATAAACAAAAACAAGAGATTTAATCATAATGCAGTTAAAACTTCGTTGATGTCTAAAACAAGATTTGTAAGCTTATACTTGCAATTAAAATAAGAAAAAAATTGCACATGTTTTTGTAAGCAAAACATACTGCAAAGGTAGTATAGATCGACGTTCAAAAGTTACTAATGTCATACTTCTTTGCAAGGGCGTACGCAAGGGGGGTGGGGTTGGGGTTAAACCCCCCTGGGTTTGATATGTTGCAAAAATTTGATTACCTGCGCAAAGGAGATTAATTGTTTTCGCTACTTTTTGCTTGTAAATTTGTCGACTTACTGCAAAAATTGCAGTTGTAAATAGCTCTGACGTAGCGATGAGTGTGTTTTCTCTCCTATTTTAACGCTCAGCCTGATATTTTTGCAGTTATGAACTGCTGTGTCGTAGCGTTGAGTGTGTATTTTCCTTCGATATCCTAACCTGTAGCGCTGATAGTTTAGATTCAGTGCAATAACACATGATATATGGAGAGTGCGTGTGAAAGAATACGCATATTGTGTCAACAAACTTCGCCAAAACGTTGATTTAGAAACACGAACATGACGTCGAATTGTGACGTCACAAATAGCCCACACCAAATACAAATGACCACCATATGCCACTGAATGAAAGCTCCCCATGAAAAATTTCTGTGTATGCCACTGCTTCTTTGTCTTTTTATCCGCAGTGCAGGAGTTTGCGTTTGAAGGTGCGGTTGTGGAATTCACGGTCAACTGCTAAGAGCCTTCTACATTAAGTGGCCTGATCTTCAGTTTTGAAGGATCTTCTGGTAGTCAACGTTCCCTCTAAGAGCTTGCTTAGTGTGCGCGGAATGGAAGGCCGTGTGAGCTCAAATCTCAAAGGTGGGTCTTGCTTCCGATTGAAAGCACGTATTT
>JGI24158J21664_10010256_pt1 | contig 12501 bp, 8 predicted proteins | sample Ectturendosymbi3_FD_21664 | JGI IMG/M metagenome (IMG submission 21664) | reverse complement strand
AAAAAAACCTACGAATGTAACTTTATTCACCATGATCTTTTACAATTCGGAAAACAGCGTTCGCGATTTAAGGCCATTTTGTCGTCCATTGTTTTGTCACAGCAGTGTTTTGAAGTATACTTGATCCCTCTTACAACAGCGAAGCCGTTACGAGACTTGACTACCAAATATTACTGAATTCTCCCCCTAACCGTACTGGCTGCATGGATCCGCCCCTGGTTGAAACCGTTTGTGATATATGCAAGAAGATATTGTGAGCAATTTTGTACGTATGTTTTGCCAATTCGTAATTTTAGATACCCTTTATCTGTGGTATTCGTGCTGAACAAAATAGATCCCTGAGTGGAATACGCTCTCTAAGTCTCTACGAGTAACTTTGAGTAGACTACGGGTAGTTCTACCATTTAACTTTACTAGTAGATCAGCAATACTTGACCAATTAGCTGTAGCCCAATTCAGAATACCGTAATTTAGATGGGAGTAGACTAGGGAGAAAGGCCGTATCAGCCGCACTCCATACCCCCAATTGGGGGGGCACGCTGTCACAGGAGGCCCAAAATTCTAGTTCCGTCACCACTTAGGCCCCCAGAGAAAGCTTCGATCCCCCAAACTGAAATATGAATCATTAGAAATCAGTGAAGTTAGGGGGTCCTTTGAAAGAAAAGTGCATTACAGTAACTTTGGGTCCCTTTGAAAGCTAAGTTGCCCACTTATACATTGATGTTGGGCCCCATTTGAAAGCAAGGTAGGCTACTTTACACATTACAGTTGCAAAGGGGGGCCCGAGGCAAGTGCCTCGCTTACCTTCCGTTAAACACACCACTGTATATTACCCTGGCAATGATCTTCAAAAAACACAGATCTCACGCGATTTTTCATAATGACCTAGACACACAGGTCGACCAAAAAAACAGATCTGGGTGGAAAAAAACCATCAGCGGGAGCACTGCTCCTAAGCGGGATAACGCCTACTCCCATAACTTGAAGTGAACATTTGAAGATTTATTGCTGTGTTATTGTTACGCAATAAAGACCAAGAGTACGACAATCCGCAAACAAGTTTCGCAACCTGCCTCTGCTGGCAAAGGAGCGAATTACGCACTTGCGCTAAGCGTGTCGGGGGCCTCGCGGTCACGACTTTGCTCTGGTGGGTCTTGCGTTCATTTATCCGGCTCTGCCTACATGCCAAGTTGTATGCGTCCAGAAGTCAGATTTCCACTTGATCAACGTATTTTGTGCAGTGATTGTAGTAAAAAAAATGTAGGCTACTATGTCTAGCCCAGGTACTCTTATTTGTACTGCATTGCAGCAAGATACCTTTGGTGCTTACGACCAATGCTACACACTTGCGCAGCCTGCTGTTCAGACAACCAGATGGAGTTAATTGTGTAGTTAGAAGAGTCTATTTTCGGGGTTGTCCCAAAACAGAACAGTGCAGTTAGTGGGTTTAGGACGTTAACCGTTGCGTCCGCGTAGCGTCTATTTGTTAACATTTATAGGCGATTTGAGATACAAAATACTATTAATCTAAATATGTGCCATGCACCAGGAGATCAACAAATCCAGACATCAGCGAGGCTTATGCATGCGTATTTCGGCCAGTAAAAAGCCCAATGCGCACGCTTTATAAGCATATTTCACTTAAGCTCATTGTAAAGTTTATCAAGAAAGTTAGGTCTGAAAACCTAATGAAAGAAAACATTCATCGCGGCGCACATGCTTTGACCGGCCTCATGTTTGCTCCTTCGGTAATAATGTTTTGATAACTGAACGATAGGATTGATTCTGCTTTCCTGCAAATTTTTTTTACATTTGCATTTCATTGCGACGTCTCTAAATAATCGCCGTCAATTAAATGACAATGATTTACGACCAATTCCTTTTGTTAAGCTGGTTCAAAAAATTTTACTTGGAAACTACGAGCCTATTATGCGTATTTGCGAGAAAACATTCATAATTAATTGCACAATCTGCAACTGCTGTTCATGTTGTGAATTAAAAATACATTTTCAGAATGTCTAACGCCCCTGCAGAAATATGAAGTCCCCCAATAGAAGACTTTCTGGCGACGGTTTTGCCCAGGCCCGCAGACACGGTGCGGCATTCGGGGGCAGCAACCCCCAAATCTTTTTTTGTGCCCCCCAAATTTTGTTGGGCTCAGAAAAATTTGTTTCAAATATATAATAAAAACTAAAATCTTTCCCCCATAAAAATGTGTTTTGCCCCCCAAACCTTAAAACCTGGCTACGGGCCTGGTTCTGCCAAAATTGTGTCTGCAATTAGAACATTTTGTTTGAAGGCCATGCGGCCTCGAGATGTAGCATAATGTCGAAAACTTATTTTTATAAATCACCATTAGGTGGGCCCTGTAAGCATCTTGGGGGGCAGCGTTGGGCTCATACGGCACTGCTAGGGAGCCAGGCCCAATTTGTTTTTTGCGTCCAGTAATGCCGAGCCGTGCTCAGCCCGACGTACGCAATAAAACAGAGGATTACGCCTGGCAACTTTTGGTTCGTCCTCAGTGTAGATTGGCCTTTAGCGGTACTACTTAAGCAAAGCCGAGCATACCTTGGTTTCGTAGTTTACGGAACGAGTTATCTCAGATGAAGCAAGCGCGCTCTAAACCAGCTATGCTACATTTGATTAAAGTCACCACGGCCTATTGTAGTGGTGTTAAATAAACCCAACATATCTTGCAAAACCCAGGGGGGCACAGCAAATCATTAGATTGAGATCGTCAGACAAGCCTTATATCGCAGCACACTAAATCAGTAATGATGCGGTGTCATTGAACATAGCGGTAGGGCAGTGTTTTCCACGTTTTTTGTACCGCTACCCAAAATAGCAACCCACTATAACCCCAAATCTAAACTCGAATAAAGCAAATGTAATACAGCTGTGTTTATAAAATATCTGCTCGTGACCCTCCAAAAATTGTTCACGAGCCATCTCGGGTCGCGACTCCAGGTTGAAAATCGCTGCTGTGTGGGAACAAAATGCTTAGGGATGAAAAACATTGGCCCGATTTTTGAATTTTTGTCCAAAAAAGAAGTGCTGAAATGTTGCAAATATGCATAAAACAAAAGTTGGCGTTAGTGTCTTCCAACACAAAAAACTAAGTAGGACTCGAGCCTTGAGGGGACACACAACTATCATATCCTTTGTAGGTTACACACGATCAGGTTGAACATTTGTTCAGTCGCCACTTGACAACAGGAAAAAGGGGGTTTGCAATTAACCTTGCATAATCACTGTACTGGATCCCAAAATATAACTGAACAACAATGATTTCGAAAATGGCAAAGGTGTGAATTCTCCGCTTTCCGTGTAGGCTAGAAAACGTAGTTGCGTCCATTCAGTAGGATGCAGAGCCTAAACCAAACACGTTGGAAACAAACTTTCGGCATAAAAAATGTTTATGAAGACCTTAACTTTGCAATGATCATCAAAAAAGTTGATACTTCCTTTCTTGGGGGTGCCAAGGGGGCAAAAACCTCGGATTTCGGGGCTATTTTGAGGTTCAAGCCACTTATCTGCCAGTCGGTAGCCACCAACCCCATCAAACTTGCCGAAAAGCTGTATTTCTGTGTTTTACAACTTCCCACCAAATTTCAAGCCAAAATTTTGACAGGAAAATTTTATTTGGGGAGAAATCAAAATATCCACCAGGTGGCCGAGCAGTTTTCAAGCTTTATTTTTGGCCATAACTTCCCAACCAGCCTTCCCAAGGTCTCTATGGTTCAGTTCAGCTCCTAAGTTAGGAATCCTAAATCGTGCCTGTTGAAATGGTACAGTTTCTTTTGGAACTTTTATTGAAACAGAATTCTTGCTGCGTACCACGATTTCCACTGATTGCTAGTTGCTACAAAACTGTTGACAACCAAACTTCATTCATGTTATGCTAAGGAGTCGGTGTCGGAGTCGGAAATTTGGAAAGGTCGGAGTCGGTAGGCGAAATATATACTCTGTAAGATCTTAGTGTCTGATTCTGTGGAGTTTATTTATTCATTTCTTTAAAAACAGCCAATGATAGCAGGCAAGGCCTGAAATAATCATTGGCAACGCAAGGGGCAAACAAAACAGGGAGACACGCACACAAAACATTACAAAGAGAAGCCACGGCAGATGGTAAAGGTATATTTAAAGGGTGGGTGCTTTGATAAAGAACAGAGGGGTCTGCTTAAACAGACATAAGGACGGATTTTTAGATAGATCGGGATGTCCAAACAGAAAAATTTTGATTAATTCGATGCGATTTAGTGAAATAAATTCAGAACGGGAAAACATACAAACTTTTGAGACTTTTGAAATCAACATTTGGGTGATGTGTAGGTGGAAGAACATTGAAAAATGTATGAAATTCAGTCTTAATAGAAACAACATTGGCATATCTGACTGCAGTGGCCATCTATGTTCAGTTTGCTATGTCCTAACGAAGCATACACAGGATAGCAGTTGTGTTTGTATTGCAACCGCGCAAATGCCAAATATTAGTGTTTTGGGTAAAGAACAAGTCTGATACTTTGGAGTGGAACTGGCGTGAACTTAAATTATGAAGGACATTGGGTACAGAGTTCCAAAGTTGTGATCCAATATGGAAAAAAGAATTATCGAGGGAATGAGTTTTTCAGGAGGGTATCTGAACATTCATGTGAAAAAGTAGAGAGTAGTTCGAAAGATGATGATTACAGGAGTTGTCGAAACGTTTTCAATAAGTCGTTTGTATCGTTTTCACTGGCCGTGATTTTCATTATAAGTTCGAAAGATTTTTTAAAAACTTGGGAGCGAGGGCGGATATGAAAGAGGAACATGGTGATTCTGATTCTTTGCTGGGAAAGGATTCCTTTCGATAGACAATGTTTTTCCTTTTTGGTTTCTTTTATCAACGATAGGACTAAGGTAGCAAAACGGCTCTCTGCAAGTCAGCTTACAAGAACATAAGCCTCTTCAATTTTATGCTTCCCGTCAGTTGCCGAGAGTTAGATGGAGTGACAGCATTTATTAGATTTCGCCACGATTTCGCCAGCAGGTTTGGTCTGAATACTAGGCAGGTTGAGCACTAACGTCCTATCAAAAGATATCAGTGACTTTACCTTCTTTGGAAATTACATGTCTAGCTCAGGCCTAGTCGCAGCATTTGTGTTTGTAACTTTTGAACTTTTCATCACCTAATTCAATTTGGACTTCTCTGCTGCTTAAATGTAATCTGAACGAAATAGCATTTCTTAAACGACACATCCTGAAGTAGGGCCGGAACCCTAAAGGGTCGTGTATTGGGCGTAGAAGCCATATACTTTACCCAGATTTACGATGACATCCTTGGATGAGCTACAGCAAACCACGCAACAATCTTAATTTTCACTGCGCACACGACCATCGCGATCTTCCTAACTGCAAACAGACTGTTCATTTATTAGTCACTGACATGTTTTGTATCAGGCCATCAGTGAAAGACGGAATGACGCGTGTACGGTATGACGGCACAAGGTTGAGATGAAACTAAGCTTGCCTTATCGACAAGATCAGGTTCTCAGAAAAATTTTGAAGATGAAGTACGTTACAACGAAAAAGGAAAACTGCAGTAGAGAGTGGTGAGTCTCTTGTAGCCTACTGTTTCTCGGAATATTCCTTGAAAAATAGTTTGGAGTCCGGAAATCCCGACCCCCTTGTTCCGTCTCCATACTTGTATGCTAACGCGGACCTACTTGATTACCACAGCGGTTTTGAATAAAACTAGTGCAGCATCTGGAATGTCTGGCGAAGTCTGTTGTTTCGTAACCTAAGCCATTTCTAGGTGAAAGGTATTCCCGATTCCCAAGAGAAAACCAACAAAGGCTTCAGTTCCAGTCCTGCCTGGTGACTTTTGGCTTCGTAAGCATGCTGGAGATAACTGTTTACCTTGGCGAGTCAGTTTGTTACCATAAACAAATGTGCTGCGCAACGTCTACGTCACTTCGAAAACACCGCTGATCATTAGTGGGTCGGGCAACACTGACGACCTGCAATGACGACATTAATCTTGTTTTGATACGCGAGATTCGCATCACTGTTTATTTGTTAAAACTGTTTTATCGATGACGGTCGGCAATCATAAAGCCTGCTACCCTTCTCGATCGTTCTTCGTCTTGCTGAGTGAACATGGCAGACAAGTCTTTCATTAACGGAGAATTGAATGGCCGGCGTCTCGTTGTATTTTGCAGACATAAATAATAGATGAGTCGAGACTTCGCATTGGCTGAATTCGCAATAACCACATAAGAAACTAGTCCCTGGTTTCAGGTAGCTGTCTCAGGTAGCTATCGATAAGTCAAAAAAATTATTACAGGAAGTGATTGACATGTATGGATCACATGAAAAGTTAGTACTAGCCTTTACTTGAGATGTGCATACGTTTTCCACATCGAACACAGAACAAGGCATCAGTGTTAAGTCAGACTGTAATCTAATCGCAGTCCATGCTGTTCTCTTTTGCTCAAAACAATTGTGTTTCTTTGCAGGCGCCTGTTAGGTTATTCGAAGTTCGCGTTACATTACCTAATTTGCATCTGATCCAGATAGTTTTGGATTAGAGGTTCAAGGAGCAAGATCAGCAAGAAATGTTTTCAGGAGGTTTACTCTCGCATAATGTGGCTCAAAGAGGACGGCAAATCCGAAAATTGTCGCCCACTGGCAAGCTTGGAAAACCAAAAAGTCTTTTGAAAAATGGTAAAGAGTTCTCATCAAGAATGCACAAATCACCTCAACTGATCAACTGGTGCGACCCATCGGAAACAACCAAGGTACGATGTTTTTGTTACTTTTGAGGTGCTCAGACACAGTTGCATTAACACGTGTTTGGCTATGTACACGATTTTTTCAAATACTCCGTTGCCTATAGGCATTTGTTAATGTGATCTGAACAGGATTGTAGTATACAGTACATAAAATGNACGCGACTCTACAGTCATGGAGTTGCCTATACTGTGGATTAGAAATGCATGTATTTGTAATCTGAACTATGTGCAAAAACTCGTTNAATAAATCATCGTATTGCCAGCGCATCCACGGACATAATGCATCCTCAAATTGATAAAATATACCTTTTTTTCTATCAGCTAGCTTGAACGTTGTTAAAAACCTTATTTTATAAGTCGTAATTTTTAACAATTTGTGTTGGCAAAACGTTTGGTATAACTTCGGTTTTCACCCTCAGATAACGATTTAGACTAGAGAGTGTTTCAACTTGTTTACTGCTACATCGGTGGTTTCGGTTGATCGTTGCAACAAAAGAAACGAGAAAGCCACTGTCAGCGAAAGCCTAACAAAAAACGTCATCACCCATTTCTAGCATGGGTCGCCATAGGCAAACGTGAGTCCGGCGCATCACGCCCCCTGTGTTGACGACTCTTTTCATGAATCGTAACGCATCTAATCCGTCCAGCTATGACTTCACAAAAATTAACTCACTACACCTGGCTAGGGTTGGGTCAGTAATGCTGTCGACAGTTTTCGAAAACTGTGCAAACGTATACGTTATCAAACACACTGGTTGATAAACACAAACCTAACCCATAAGCTGTGGCATATTGCCACGAAAACAAGTGGAGAAGGAACAGAGCTTCCCGCACTTGTTTTCTTGCTTAACTGCAGTCAATGGGCTTGACAATGTTTGTTTTGTTGCTGTTGCAAATTTCACAATAATTGGCAAAGCAGGCACCTACGTTTTGGTGACACGTCTAAAAGTAAGGGAATTTCCTTACCACTTCAAATAAGAGGAATGATTTGTGCCCCCTCGCGTTTCCCCAATCTCCGATAACACCACTGCTCGTAGTGACGAAGGCTACAAATGACTTGTTTTTACTGCGTCATCTTCCTTGCGTAGGGCATGCAGCTGGATACTCCGTAAAAGAAGGGTTGTGGCATCAAAAAATCTGTACCATCAAAGAAAAGATTGGAAATACCACTTTTTGAGCTGGTGCAGCAACGCAAAGCATTGGGAATAGATTTCATCGGGAAATTTACACGAAAAGCAGAGTAAAAAGCATTTCCATTCAAAAGATAGAAACAGCAAAGCTTCGCTGAATTATGTCCTTTTGTAGATCAGTCGTCGTTTCGTTTAAGTCGATCTTGGCACTCATACCAAGATCAGTAAAGAAGACTATAGCAAAGTCACAAAACGCATTTCTACAAAAACAGTTTGAACAAGAGGTTTTCGTGGGGGAGGAGAATCTAGAGTTTTCACACAGTACATCGCTGCAACAGGCAGTTGCAGACTTACCGGGCAATCATGCGATTTATTGACGAAGAATTTCGGCAACACAAAACTATAATTTGTCAACAAAATCACCAAATGTACAGATTATATTCAACAGATTTTATGTGAACTGAACAGCATGTGGATTGCACGTAAAAGCTGCAAATCTTAATTTCCACTTTCCTTGCAGTGCATAGTGGCGTAGTCAGCTCCCAATTCTTTGGGGGAGAGGGACAAATACTTTGACTTTAAGGGAGCGACAGTATTTTCTTTGCGATACAGCCTCACAAAGCACAAAACGAAAAGATATGCTAGAAATTTGGGTCTGACAAGACCCCTTTGCCCCCTGGTTACTCCTATGGCAGTGCGGTTACGTGGCGTTTGGGTCACAGAGCAAGAATTTTCTTTTTCTGTTTTTATTGTTACAACTAAACACAAGGATGTATAGCAAATATGCGCGATTACCACTGGTGGGCATGGCTTCGCTAATCAGATAAACTGTTAGTTAAAATACTCAAGCTGTTCACGGCGGATTAACAGTTATACCAACTCCGAAACCGTTTGCAGACCAGGCGGTTCTCGTTAGGTTTGTATCATCATGAAAGTAGGAAGTAATAGACAAATTCAGCATTGCCAAAAACGTGAAGCTTAGTGTTCTCTTAGAAAGAAAACGTATTCAATGGTTGCATGTGAATCATCCAGCGCGCTGAGTGGCAAGTGCTGCACATTGAAAACGACTCTTCTCTAACGTGATTTTGTGAGGACAATCAAACCTTAAGCCACCTGCCATGTCTGTACCAAAGTTCATTGGAACGTGATCCTGTGGTGTAGTCGTAACTTGTCCACTTTCCATGAGTCACCGCTCGGCCAGACTACCTTTGTATATGAACTTGTCATTTTGAAATATCAACAGATGCAGCTCAAACAAGAGCGTGAGGTTTACTGCCGCTGCGCATTTTGTGTTACTCTCCAGCCGCCTAAAATTTGCATTTTCGGTTACCGGCCCCCAAGAAATTTTCAACCAAAAAATTTTTGTGTGTTTTAAATATAGTTTTTTAGTACGTTTTAAATATAAACCTCGAGTTTATTTATTTTTTGCCGAAGATTTCTCGATAAAATCCATTCGTGACGCCGAACTGCCCGCTTACATTGTCAAATCCAACCGCAAGAGTTCGCATGGAGTCAAAGGTGGCATTTTCTCCCGAGTAAAACTCATGAAGATAAACAAATGGCAGAAAATTTTTGCAACAAATTTTCTCAAACTTATAGTCTAGCCTGAAAATGGCGTTACTGTTTTATGATCGCATTTCAAAGCGGAGACTCAAAGCAAAATCTAACCCGCGGTGCGAAGAACCTTCCGCTGTCAACTTGTACGAGACTGATATTTGAATATGATAAGGCTTGTTTATCGGCAATGATGACAAATAACTCGGCTAAAGTCTTCATAGGTCACTCTCACTGCGATTTTTACAGCCTTATTCAACGAACATAAGTAGTTGTGCGAAATCGATCAAGCATTCTGACAGTTTTTTAATTAAATGTTTAAAAACTGTCAGAAATTGAAGTAGGCTACATTACAATTTTTCTCATTATATCCTTTAACTACAAATGATTATTATCTATGTAGCGAAAAAAGGCTTGGTCAAAAGCTTCACGCCAAACATCCGCTTGTGAGAGCAAATACCTTGATCAAAGACTAGTTTACAAATCAATACAGAGAGTCAGGGACAACAGGCAGTGTAATTACTGTATTTTGAGAGAGTTTTACTGATGTGTCATGAACAACAAAGAGTATCGTTCACGACCAGCGTCCTTCAAAGTATCAGAAATGATATAATGAAAAAAACTGCAATGTACATTAATACCTTTCTACTTAGTGCAATCCTGAAGTACTTGCCCGCGCATGACTTGCAATCCTAGCTACTTTCCTCATGCGCTGCGTGGAGTTAAACAAAGGATGAGATACAAACAGATAAAGCTTGACAGTTTCGTCGTGTGCGTTCTTCGCTTGCCCATATTTGGATTTGTAGTATTGATAGCAACGTTATGGAACGTGAGTCAAGTTCGTTGTCACATTTCATAGTGGTTAGTTATACAGTTAAGCAATTTCATTTGCGCTGGTTTAACTCTGCAGCTGAAACGCTTCGTTTCCGTCAAACTATGTGTTGCGTGATTCACGACGCAGGAATGACAGATGAAAATTTCAATAAAAAGCCAAGCAGCCCGAAAAAGGCCAGAAAAAGCCAAACTGACTATTTAAAGGCCAGAAAAAATTCCAACTTTGTGGTATTGCTATTCTTTTGACACGAAAAAACACCGAAATTACGAGAACATCACTAGAAATTTTCTTCGAAATTGAGATTAAATCTCATTAGCCTTGTACTGGAGCTCATTACAGATGCTTCTCTGAATTTTCATGGTTTGTGAGATTGCACAGTTTGATTAAAATGGTGGCGCAGTTTGCATATTGATCCATCGGCAGCTTTATCCACCCATACGACAGTCATCTCCCATTCACTGCTGTACAGTACTTACCACCAGCATCACAAGAGCCTTTCCACTTTTTCGACGTCATTGTCACATTTCTATNGCAGAGACNCAGACCTGTTGAGCTGCAAGCGTTGAGCCTGCTTATTGCTTACAAGAGGAGTGGGCAATTATTTTTGCTCTGGGGCCATTTTGAGAAGGACATGTTTAGCAGAGGGCCGTACCTTACGGGAGCAGAAGCAAAGTCTCGGTTGATAACCTCAGCACTAATACTGACTATGAGAAGTTGGAGGAAATTTCAGATTTGAAGATTTTCCTGAATGCTTCTGCGGGCCACTGAAAACGCTGTGGCGGACCGCATTTGGCCCGCGGGCCGCTATTTGTCCACCCCTGGCTTACAGCGCTCTACACAGTGGAGTGCTGGAGTGGATTCCCGCCCACAGTTGCATTTTACGCTGGAGTAGGTGTCAAACTTTTTCGTTCTACCAAGAGCAGGAGCCGGATCCTGAGTCAACGCTAAGTCTGGCCAGGTGCCAATCAAAACTTTTAAAAGGACTGTTAAAATTTCTGTGGAAATGTTTGTTGTGGTCAAACAGAATGGAATTGATTGAAACGTGTTTTCCGACGAACCATATGTCATTATAGTGTGACGAGCGCTTCAGCGCTATGATGGTGTTAGTGCACATGCAAACTAGATGTGAGTGGCAATGCAGTTCAGGATGTGTTGGAAGCCATGCAGCAGCCATGATAAAGCAGGGCTAATAATGAAGGAAAACCACAACATATACGACTAAAAACAATGGTGAACAGCACAGACTATGAAGGTGTAACAATGTGCCAAAATGATCTATAGTGATATGATTTGACATGTTAGAAGCAATGTAGAGTCATAGGCGTACGAGGCTGGGGGTCAGGGGGCGGGGCGGCCGCCCTCCCGGGCTTGAAAAATTTCAGGGCAAACTCTGTTTTCAGGGCAAGCGCTAGTTGCTCAAAAATCCCGAATGCTAAAAAAATATTCAAAAATAGTGAAAAATTCCAGGGCAACTCTGTTTTTCAGGGCAAGCGCAATTTGCTCAAAAATCCTGAATAATAAAAAATACATATTCCGTACAATGAATTCAAGGCACCCTATGTTTTTCAGGGCAAGCGCAAGTTGCTCAAAATTCCTGAATGCAAAAAGTATATACAATACAGTGAAATATTCCAGGGCAACTCTGTTTTCAGGGCCAGCGCGAGTTACTCAAAAATCCCGAATGCTAAAAAAATATTTAAATATAGTGAAAAATTCCAGGGCAACTCTGTTTTTCAGGGCAAGCGCAAGTTGCTCAAAATTCCTGAATGTAAAAGGTATATACAATACAGTGAAAAATTCCAGGGCAACTCTGTTTTCAGGGCAAGCGCGAGTTGTTCAAAAATCCTGGATGATAAAATATATTTCAATACAGTGAAAAATTCCAGGGCAACTGTGTTTTTCAGGGCAAGCGCAAGTTGCTCAAAAATTCTGAATGTAAAAAGTATATTCAATACAGCGAAAAATTTCTGGGCAACTCTGTTTTCAGGGCAAGCGCAAGTTGCTCAAAAATCCTGAATAATAAAACATACATATTCCGTACAATGAATTCAAGGCACCCTATGTTTTTCAGGGCGCAAGTTGCTAAAAATTCCTGAATGTAAAAAGTATATTCAATACAGCGAAAAATTTCTGGGCAACTCTGTTTTCAGGGCAAGCGCAAGTTGCTCAAAAATCCTGAATAATAAAACATACATATTCCGTACAATGA
>JGI24158J21664_10010255_pt1 | contig 12501 bp, 7 predicted proteins | sample Ectturendosymbi3_FD_21664 | JGI IMG/M metagenome (IMG submission 21664) | reverse complement strand
AAAATTTGCTGATCGATTCCTTGCTTACACCCATCGTGGAAAGTACATACTTGAATAGAGATATGTGCAAGTTTGAATCATCACAAAAAGACGAAAGTAGATGGCAGTCGACTAATTTCTCGAAAGCGTACAGAAACACTAGTGCTTTTAAGGAAAATGTCAAATTTCAAAATCCAGGTGCCTTGGCTTTCTGCTCCCTTCTGACGCCCATGGTTGCGTTGCAAACATTGTAACGAGTTTTAAGTCCGTGGCTGTGAGAAGCTGGCTGTTACCCAAATAACTGCTGTTAAAGCTCCCACATATTTACAAAATACTTCAAACTGCTGCGGCCCACTTCGACTTTACGAAATTTCTTCGATGACCGCTAGTGTCCGACAAATAGGTAAACGCAATGCCCCAGACCAGCGGCTAAGGGAGAAAACAGTTGTCAGTCCTCGAAACGTCAGCAGTTACTATCGTTACAGTCCCAGTTGAGCAAAAAAGTGCTAACTCATGAAAGATTTTTTAGTTTTATTTAGAGTTAGCTTTTTCTGTCCAGTGCTTTGGCTGGTGTTGGTCTTGCACAGCGTTCACGTACCTTAATGTACCATCCAAATCAAATGTGACTCATTTCAAAAGAAATTGTTGTTTGTAGTTGCAACGAGTTGTGTGACTTTTATGCAAGATTTACAATTTGTTCAGCCAATGCAATGTATAATTTATTGCATTGCATTATAAAATAAATGAGTTTAAAACTGTGTTATGGTCCTTAGTGGCTAATTTATAATTATTTTATTTGCTGAAACGTTCGAAGCAAAAATAAACATTCTGTTTTAAAACATTTATTTTCTTCATGGTCTATCTTTCGCAAAAATTGTGCCTATAACTAACATCTAAATCAATGAAAAGGGCGCACTTTTAAACTTTGCCATGGGCGCCATTTTGCATAGATACGCACTGTGGGCGATATGGTTGTGAATCGCTCACTGTTTGCTGATATGGTAGGCGACTTGTCGGTCTGGCCGTTTCGGTGTGGCCGATTCGGTCTGGCCGATTCGGTCTGGGCCGTTTCGGTCACGGGACATTTTGGTCTGGCCGTTTCGGTGTGTGGACATTTCTGTCACGACATTTCTGTACATAAACAACTGATTACCTTTGTTTATTGAAATGATTATATAGGCAGGCGAAATGCCACGCTAGCTGGTGTTATACAAACTCCTATGTGAGGAGTCATGATTGCGATTAAATCTGAATTGGAATTATGAGTTTTAAGTGTTTGCATTTAATTGCAAAATGTCGATAATGATTAAATTTGCTTGCTGATGAAAATGAAAACCATATGTTGATGCTGATTAACTGTTGGATCTTGGATTATGTTTGTAGCTTTTTTAAATAAAACCTTCGTTGATTTAAGTAAGTTTGCATTGAGAACTTAACATGTAGGATTTCTGCAAGATTTCATAGTCTGACCAAAATGTCTCGAGACCGAAACGACCAAGATTGAAAAGTCCCGGGACCGAAGCGGCTCAGAACGAAACGGCCAGACCAAAAAGTCCTGTTCCGGACAATATACATGTGTAGTGCACTAACATGTTGCGATTATTTTGCTTTCAAGTGATATTACGCCGAAGTAGGTCAGAAGAACAGGTTCTCGTCTGAAGTGACAAACGAAATTTCGAACAGTGGAGCACTTTGTTAACGTAATGGATAGGTATTTAAAAAATGAACAACCTCCGCCGTTTCTATTGGTTACGTTTCAGTCATTGGTTTAGGTATCACGCGTGAAGAAAAAAGATTTTCATAGCAAGCCGCGGCCGAAAACAGGTTGGGAACCAATTTTCGTTTTCAGTGAATACGTAAGCGTTACAAAGTGTGTAACTACGTTTAGATTGTGGGCTAGGAAACTCTGGTTAAATCCACGAATTTTGAACGTGTTATTTACCTTCCTCTTTCATACGCACTTGCGTTGAAATCCATTGAAAAAAATGTTGGAGCTCTAACATTGTTCACTTTTTCATTCAAACATGCAGTCGCAATCCTATTGGATTTCAATGGCCGCTTTACTAGGCCGATGAGACGGCTTAATAACTATATATAGAAGTGATTTCGGTGACTCATCAGACTTGCTGCGCAAACCACCGACCTGGTAACCAGGGCTGCGGAGCCCTTGTAAAAAGGAAGTGGCTCCAGCTCCGGAGCTCTCTGTTTTCGTAAGCATGGCTCCGGCTCCAGAGCTGTGTTTTTTTATAACATGGCTCCGGCTCCGGATGTGCTTTGTTAATACACTTCAACAATTTCGGTATTCCTAGTGTCCTTCTTGTAGCAAGTGAGCTTGTTATTCCAACATATTTTGAACTAATTTTAAACACTGCCACCACTACCAGGCCTGCGTAGTCGAAGTCGGAATGAGTTTGGCAATGAGTAGTCGTAGTCGGTAAAAATTCTTTTAAAACAAATCTGACTTCGGGCTGATCTTCTGCGCGCCGATTGTGACCAGTGTTGTCGCTCTGTTATGAAGAAAACCCCAAAATTTACCTTGAAAAAACCCAGAAAATGATAAAAAAACAGACATACAAAATGCTTGAAAAAAGGTCAAAATCAAACTTGAAATGTACGCTACCGCCACTTGTACATAAATATTAAAGTATTACGCATTATTTGCATCAAGTTTTTAACAAGTTCAAGGCTATTTTGAACATACTGACAATTTACAAGTAGACTAGCAGCAATCAAGTGCATGCAGTGGGATAAAAAGTTAGTTAGATCTTTTCTAAGAAACGTTTGATATTTTCTTTTACCTTCACTTAAATCAGTGGTATTCAGCGTTGGCGAAATCGCACCCCAAGGGCGATTTTATGCGTTATGGGGGCGATTTTGTGATTTACCACATTTGGGGTGCGATTTCAGTTTCCAGGGGGGCGATTTCTGCAGGTTAGAATATACTAAAATTCGGAATTAATTCAAAAAATATAAATCATATTTGCCACTTTGGAACCAAATTAGTTGATGAACATCGACTCCATAGTTCGTTACAAAAATTGTAAATCACGAGATATAGGACTGGTGATGTAACAATCAATCTAACATTGTCCTGTGTAACGCTTCACTGCACTAAGTACCCAAGGCCACGGACGGAGTTACTAGTTGGGAGCCAAGCACTGCTGTTCCGACAAATTTTCAGGTATGTTGTTAAGTCTAATGTTCAAAACAAGATAAAGTAGTGGGGAAACTGTTGCAATAAATAGTTTGGTAGTTTGTTGACCCAGTCATTGCATGAGCAGCGTCAAATAAGGGACATCAAGCTATGACATTTGCAAATCTTTAGGCAAATCAACACGCACGGAATTTTGGATTTTTCTCGTATACAGTAGTATGTTTTAGTGCGTTTTATTATATTTTTTTGGTTGAAAGAGACCAATACTGATATTAGCTATCGAAAAATACCTAATCGGCTCAACTCAATTTCTTAAAGAGGAAAAACTTCAGTTTCTTTAAAGGTACTAAAAATGGTCCAACAACCATAACATTGCTACCACCGAATCATCACATCGACTTACGCTGCGATTAAGAAAATTAATCAAAACTTGTGATTAATTTAGCCTAGATATTTTTCGTTGGGAATTGTCACAAATTCCTCCAACTTTATGTGTTATTATTAGCAAAACTGCCTTGAAACAGGACATCATATAGTCTTCGGCAGTGCATTGCCAAAACATTGTTTCGTAGGCAAAACACGTCATAGTCCGTTATCATGTGTTTTATAAACTTTGGTTCGTAATCGCAACTTTAGTAAAACAGCGGAACCAAGTGTCTTCTAGTGAAAAACTACAGGTAAAATGACTGTTACGACACGATTAACGTAACTGTTAATGGCTAAAAAAATTAATTAAGGTTACTCGTAAGTTGTAAAACGTGCTTATCATATTTTCAGTCAATTTGAGTGTTTTACTGTGCTTACGAAAATACCTGATTTGTGTTCATCCTGACTAAAGACAGAGTATACCAGTACAGTACTGTAGACTAGGAAAGGGATAACTTAGACTAGCAAGTAAGTCCAACCACCCACATGTTGGCTACACTAAGAATTTCAAAAAATCGTTTTCGCCACCTGTAATTTGAGGCATGGTAAGAAGTCTTTCTGTCGTGGAGATAACGCCGAAAGTTGCGTTGCGTAGAAAGTGACTGGGTGAAGTGCCGTTTTGCCTGTTAACTGACATAAGCGAGTGCGATTCCACATCCAGGGACTTTTCATCGACTTCCAACGCGATAGTCAAGCCTGCGCCAAAATGTATTAACACGGATAGTCAGACTTGGATCAAGAGCAGCAAGCGTTTTTCGGAAGTTTGCTTTATTACCACTGGTGTTTCCCACGACGTAAGTTGCTGATCAAGGTTTCAACCAAAATTTCCCGGGCTCCGAATCACCATGGGGCGCCAAATCACTGCGGGGGGGGACAAAGAATGATCGATAGCAGGTAACCTGATAGTGTAAATTGTTAATGAAACACTGCTTCTTGCCGACGTATAAAAGTCGGATGCGATCTATTCCTGGCAAATTCCAGAAATTTGGTCTTTTTTAAAGTTACTCGGCAGTAGAAAATGCTGTTTGGCATCTTTTTGGACTTTTTTTATGTTATTGGCAGAATAAAAACGCTCTTTGGAATTTTTAAAAGTTGATCAAACTCAGCGCCTTGCAGGCTCACTCTCGAACAAGTTAAGCTGAACTTGTTCACAAAAAGGAGCGTCACATTTTTTAAAGCCTGGTTGCTTTGAGCTTCAACTTTTAGAACATTTTCGGCCTATTTCGGTTTGTTTGGCATTTTGTGATGCTTGGTATTTGGCATATTTTGCCTAGCGATTTGGTACATCTGGACCTGGCAGTCCTGATAGTATTTCTGTAAATTCTATGTGACTTTTCATTTTGTTATAAATATTTTTTGGAATTATGACTTATCTAACATATTAAATGATTGTGTATCAGATTGAAAGTGATTAAAAACGATGGCACGGTGCAGGTTTGTCTACTTTACTGTTTTATTCATTTATAAGTATGTTCTATTAAGTACGTATTTTCTACAAAAGGAAATGGTTGCCTGTACCTGGAGAAATCTATTGATATCAAAAGCTGCAAAAATTACAGAGGAATATGCGTACTTTGGAGTATAACGCTTATTTATTGGCTTATAGGCAATAACTTTAGCTTTGGTTCTGGACAACATTGTGTTCTGCCATTATTCACGTGGTTAATTCAAAACCGACAGCATTTGGCCTGTTTCGTTTTGTTTGTTATTTATTGAAACCATTTGGCATTTTTGGGCCACTGTGTCTGAGACTGTGTGCTTTGCAGATGTGTGTAAAGATGTTAGTGTTGAGTTGAGGTTAAGTGACAATAATATAATGCCACTGTGATCCAACATTCAGTCACAAGTAGAAAAAGCGGAAGCCTTATATCAATGTTGAAATCAACACAATGCCACTTATATGGTCAATTAACCTCTTCAGCATCAAAAACTTGCTTGACGTACTGAAACGTAGTTTCTGGACTGTACTAATAATTATTTCAAGGCCACACGTTCCTTTGCATGGCACACTGGCATACTTACGTCCGTTTTCAATTAATTTCATTTGCAGCTTGACAATTTCATCAACAACGTGCAGAATAACAGCAACAACAGTGAGATCTGCACATCAAGACTCATGTTTCTCAGCGACAACTAGCGGTCTTAGTTGTGAACTATTCATGTCTTCTAGAGATGTCACGAGCTCACATTTTAATGACCCAGACCAACCCATCACAACAAGCCCGTAACCCAACCCCAGGGGCGTAACGAGGTTAGATGGCGCCCGGGGCGAAAAGCAAGTTTGGCGCCCCCATGGTGGAATCTGAGCTCTTTCGGAAGCAAATTTGCTGTATTGAAGAAAGTACTTGTGAGACTGTTGGGACTTTTCGGCGGCCCCGCAATGATTTGGCACCCCCATAGTCAGGGCCGGCCCTAACAGGTGCCGGCCCAATGCAAGACCTAGGCGCGGGGCCCTTCTGAGCAGCGGTGTTATTAGGTCATTGTGCTCAGTCAACCGTGCTATGACGTTTTTGAGGAAGATATTTTAGCAAAATAATTGCAGTAGAATTTGCCTAATTCGTCACCTCAAGAGGATTAGAAAAAGTGACGAAATAGGCTAAGTGACGACTTATGCAAACAGGTGAAAACTCTATCATAGAACTCGTATACTTTATCATAGTGACTCGTATACATAGTGCTCTTATTTGCAGTAAAATACAAGTTTATGACGTTATGGTTGCATACAACAATTAATTCCTCAGCTCTATCTGGACTCCTCCGTTTAATCAAGCATCTTTTAAATCTTTAATAAACTTTTCCGCGTTTCTCAATGGGAGTCGGGTCGCGCTTCGAACCTCGTGTATAAATTCGATAAACAAATTGCGAGGTGCAACAATTCTCAGATAAGATCCTCAATTTGTTTGAATTCCCATACGTACTAGCTGCTTAGACATCAAAAGAGAAACTGCAAATGATGAATTAGACAAACAAAACGCTTCTCAGGGATAGAAAGAGGTGACGAATGAAGCAAATTGACGAATTAGACTATGGCGAATTAGACGAACAAAAATGTACACAAAATATAGGGGTTCTGCCGGGACCGACGTAAAAGTGACGAATTAAGCGAATTGAGGAATTAGACGAGTTCTACTGTATATGAATAGCAAAAAGACGGAAAATTATTGGAGTCGATCTGTATGTAGGCTACATGATAACCCAATAGTTTCTTTTATGGAGAGTGGACGTAGCTCATGTGTCCCCCAGCTGCGGTTATGTTTATGACTAATAGCACGCTGCTGTGATGGGCATTACAGTGTACCGCTACCAATCGTAATCAAGCCCAATGTTGTAAAGGAAGCTCTGCAATGGAGCCGACGAGCATAAGTGCAAAGTTACGTCAATCAAACTGAACTGACAAGCGAATTGAACTTAAATGCAACTACTTCACTCTTGTTGAACGACACTTTCATTCGAAGAACAACTGACTTGGAGAAAACTGCTAACATGAACTGATTGCTTATCTCACTTTCGGTAATCGCAGACGCGTTCCTGCATAAAGTCTGGGCGGATGATCAACTAGCCGCTTTATGACGCGATACACGAGAAAAGCAGACTTCACAAGAGAGCAACCCATGCATCCGCCCAAAGTTCCCCCAAGGCCAAGTTTATAATAGAATTTGCTCACTATGCTTCATTATGCATGGACTTCGAATGCAAACTGTTTTTATCAATTAGAAATGTAATGTACAAAGATTTTTAACTACCACGTCGCACTTGTAGAAACATTTATCAAACGCAAGATATAATGCGCATGGTTTGATTGATGAAAACAAAAGCATATAGCCGCCCAATATATTGATAAACAGGAACGAGTATGCTGGACGACATTCACAATTTGCCTTGTCTAGTTAAGCTGCAGGGCAACTTTAAGTGTCGTTTGCGCTCGTGAACATACATGGACTTTGCAGTGCTGGTGTTTCTACCTGCTTACGCTCGCAAATAGGCAAATCACAATGAAAATTTGATGGGGCGGAAAATTATAAAGGTACTTGCATGACCGACAAATAACACCGAAGAATTTTGTAAACAAAGAAAAGGAGGAAAATTTCAATATTAACATTTTACAAAATTTTCGCTGGTTTGCATGTGACTTTTGGCCCCCCCAGGACCACCAACCTCTCATCTTTTGTCGTTTGTTTCAGTGTGGTACAATTAATTTCATTTTAACAAAATAATAAAGTATTTAGACTGCGTCAAAATCTTCCATGAAACAAAACTGTAAGTAAGCCTTTGTTAAAATGCAGGTTACCCGCAAACAACCAAAAACTTTCCAAAACGGAAGAATCTTTCGAGAACTGAACAACGTCACGTTAGCAAAACTTTCATCAAAGTTAATAGGACAGACACTCGTCTTGACCTGATCATTGTGAGTTGAATCACTACATACCTTGTTTGTTTGTAGTATCTGTAGGTATACTTCTGTCTCAACTGGCACCAGTAACAAACAAATTCTATCCATGAAGAATGGGATGTGGTGAAGCCAGACCCGTCGCCATTCTGGGTGAAGCGCAGATATACCGTTCAGCATAAGAATTGAGCACGTTTGACAACGTTNGATAACAATTAGAAGAAATTCATCGTTCATTCAAACGAGATAATTATTTGCTAACAATGAGATTTATAAGCCTTTTGACAATTCTCGTGCGCAAGGAGTATCTGCCAAAAATAAACAACCTGGCCAAACGCCATGGCGCGGGGCCCCCTGAGGCGCGGGGTCCAATGCAGTCGCATCGGTTGCATCGGCTTAGGGCCGACCTTGATTATAAATAACCACAGCATTTCCCCTGAGGATAACCTGAAAAACCTAGGTGTCCTTCTTGACAATAAGCTAAGCTGGAAAACTCATTTACAAAAAGGTGAAAACTCAACTATCAAGAGCTTGTGGAGTTCTATCCACACTTAAACATTGTACAACACAGTCTGTACTAAAAGTTGTCTAGAACTCATTAATCCACCCCTACCTTAATTACTCAATCCTCAATGGAGGACGTGCTTCAAATACAACCATTCAGCCTCTCATTAAGCTCCAAAATAAAGCTATAAAAATAATAAAACCAACCAATACGGAATCGCTAGAAGAACCTTTCCAGCAGTTAAACATCTTGTGCCTTCCCAAAGTTTATACTTTATAAGTAGGCAAATTCATGCACTCTTATCACAACAAACTGCTTCCAAACCATTTTGATGAATCTTTGATTCCAATCAGCTCAATTCTCCCTCCACAAGACTAGCAACCTCTAACAAACTATTTTTACCTAGAGCAGTGCTCTTCAAACTTTTTGCCATCGCGGAACCCCCGATATACTTTCCTATTTGTCATAGAACCCTGTTAACCAAAATAAAAAAAACACGAATTACTTGTAAGAAAATCAACTATTTCGTTATTAGACACTTCAACAAATAAACAGTTGTTACAGAAGTTATAAAGCAAGAAATTTAACGACTCGGTCGTTTTTGCATTTTTGGAATGTAGCTGCTGCATTGAGAATTTGGTTATCCGGCAAAAAAAACCCGTATCTGAAATACGTTTAGTCCCGTTTTCTAACTTTGGCAATTGAATTACATTTGGTCCGTTTCGGACAGGGGCGGATCCAGAGATAGGGGCGGATCCAGAGATTGGGGCGATCGCCCCCCCTAAAACCTACGAAAGTAACTTTTTTCACCATGATTTTGTAAAATTTGGAAAACACCATTCGCGATATAAGGACAATTTGTCCCCCACTGTTTTGTCACAGCAGTGTTGTGAAGTATACTTCATACCTCTTACAGTAACGAAGCTGTTATGAGACTTGACTACCAAATAATACTGAAACACCATTTTCCGTACACAATTGTGCCTGCCTCACATGAACGAAAGCAGCTTTAGAAAGTGAAAACAATTCACATGAAAGCGAAATGGTTCTAACCACGAATTCCATCTTGACACAGAGACCAGTAGGCTGTTGATAGCCAACTAGCTTCATCAAAATATTCTTACTACAACGCACGTAAAAAATAAACCATCGTCCAACGGATTGGTGACTACTGACTAACCCGTTTTTGTGGTAGCTTATGGACATTTTGTGATTGTGGTGTAAGCATAACAATGTTATGCACACTCGTAAAAAAACACTCGTACAAAAAAAACTATTATTACGAGTGTGCAGCGTGGATAGGGTGAGACTATTCAATGCAGTATGCAGTTAACAGCATCGAGGTTTCGGCGCCAGTTGCACCTAAGTTACATAGCACCGCCGCAGATAGGTGTATCGGCGTATACCTGATAGCAAGATGTAACAGCAGGCGTAAAACGTATTTTGAAGAATATTCCCAACAAAGTCGTTCATTTCATTATTCACACTGAATTTTCCTCTAACTGATCCTCAAAAGCTGACTTTTCAACCCTGCGTTGAGTTATGACTGTCTTGTCATAAGCGAAACACGCACTAACTCTAAGCCTAAAAATATTCAGATACATAGAAAAAGATTCAGACATAGGCAAATATAATTTTCACATAGATCCCTGCAGTCTATGTCAGAATTTTGTATCATCACCTCAATGTAACTTAATCCTTCTTATATCACTGTCGACTGTCTAATTCATCAACGAAATCATCTAAATTTATTTTTCAGCTGGTGCCTTTCAGTTTAAAATATATCAGTGTTCCCCAATCTTTCACTGGTCATGGAATTTCTGGGAAACGTTTCTCTAATTTCATTTTTGAAAAACTTCTCTCGGATGAAGCGCCGGTGACGGGAAGAGTTACAGCTACCAGTAACAATCAAACGCAGCTTTTTAAGCAGCTATAAATGAAAAAATTGTTCGAGCCATATAGGCAGCTTCAACTCTTTCCGAAGCAAATTATTTGCCAAAGTTATTTCATGTTTTGAATTATTTTCACTGAATGAATATGATTTGTTAATTGTTTCAAGTTTGTTTCGGATAGAAATACTTGACCTCCGGGGCAACGAGCTGAAACACACGAAAGAATTGCTTCTGAATCATTACGGAAAATCCGTACAAAATTTTGAGGTTGTAGGCAGGGCCGGCCTTAAGCTGGTGCAACCAATGCAGCTGCATTGGGCCCCACACCTCTGGGGCCCCGCCCCATGGTGATTGTTCATTTTTGCCAGATACACCTTGCGCTTGAGAACTCAGTAGAAACGACATATAAATTTCATTGTTAACAAAGAACGCTCTCGTCCGAAATAGCGAATTCCCTCTATTGTCGAACGTCAGCAAACGTGCTCAATTCTCGTGTTAGTGCCTTACATCTGCGCTCTACCACAATCGTAACACGGTTGACTGAACACGATGACGTCATAAAATCACTGCCCAGAGGGGCCCCGCGCCTAGGTCTTGCGTTGGGCCCTGCGCCTGCTAGGGCCGGCCGTGGTTGCAGGATATGTGTGGGTAGAGTTAAAACTGAAGTCACGAACCACTTACGTAAGATGTTTCGAAGTCGTATCCACAAGGCAGTAGAACGCAATGCAGCAGTCAGAATAAACTGAGATAAATGAACTGAAACCAGTTCTTTACGCTTTCACAAATCTTTTGCTACTGGGACAAGCAACAATCTGCTGACAATAATATAGTCCAGCTCCATCTCACACTGAAATGCACGAAAGATCAATCTTTCCACTTCTGTGACAGTTTCTTCGTTTCAATATGATTTTTTCAACACCACGACCACTGTCTGACTAAATTTCACGCAGGATCGGCGCAACGTCTGATGTGTGTCGTAATAAACAACCCTAGTTACCCGACCTTCAAAAACAACAACACAGCTTATTGTGCATTTGGGAAATATTGAATGCAGGCAAGAGGGTTTCTAAATTACCTTTTAAATTATTGCTGGCCGAAAGTTATCTACTGCAAATGTCTAGGGTTGCCAGATGACCGGTATTTTACTTCTAATTTAGCAGAGGTCGGCAAAAGGCCGGTATTTTGAAAATCAGTACCTGAAGCCGGTATTGTGAAAATAAATAATTTGCCGTAACTTCAAAAAGAACTAATGCAGAATTTCTCAAATTATATTGACTCTTGTAATGAATCTTATCAGAACAGTTGCTTCAGCGAAGTTTATTTGCTGCTGTCGACGCATTCCTTGGTGCGATTGTCACGTCACGCTCACCGAAATTTAGCGAATCAACCAAAAATACAGGGAAATTATTAATTGTGGCTTAGCAATACGAATTGTCTCTGTTTTCCCTATGCCACTTACGAATTACGACACAGCTTAGATCTGGTGCTATTGACAAAATGGCCGATATTTATGCAAAACTCATTTGGCAAACCTAATATGTCAACCAAACGAACAACAGGAAATTAAGAAAAAAACTGAGGGGGGGGGCAAACGGGGGGCCAAGCAAAAATCTGGGCGCACCCAGGCCCCCCCTTAGAATCGCCACTGGCTGAGTCATATGAAACAATAAACGATTGAATCCAAAACAACTGCAAGGTTCAAGTAGCCTACTTTGTTTTTAAAGGGCTTTCAGCAGCAAGTGTAATGTGTAAGTACTCTGCTTTCTAAGGTATAGTTGATGTAAACTTTCGCTTTACGGAGTTGGCGTTTCCTTACTCGTGGTTGCAGTGGCGTACGCAGAAAATTTTCATGGGGGGGTTTGTTTCAGGGTCATATGGTGGTCATTTGCATTTAGTGTGCGCTGTTTGTGACGTCACAATTTGACGTCATTTCCATGTTTTCAAACCAACGTTTTGGCGACGTTTGTTGACATAATATGGATATTTTTCTACATCCACTCCCCTTATTTTATGTGTCGTTGAACTGAATATAAAATATCAGCGCTCCAAATTACGATATCAGAGAAAAACAAATTCAACGCTACTACACAGCAGTTCATAACTGCAAAAATATCAGGCTGCGCGTTAAAACAGGGGAGTGAAACACACTCATCACTAC
>JGI24158J21664_10010254_pt1 | contig 12503 bp, 4 predicted proteins | sample Ectturendosymbi3_FD_21664 | JGI IMG/M metagenome (IMG submission 21664) | reverse complement strand
CACTGATTTGTGTTTTTTCCAGCTGAATATTAATTATCGCCAAATAAAAACAACACATACGAATTTTTCCATTTTTGTAGCACCACGTCTTACCAAACTACACTCACAACTAAGAAAATTAGATGCCAAGCCCATGGCGATATAAACACCAAACCAGCAAAATGAATTACAGCGCTCGGAAAGTTTCTGCAGATGCAAGCATACCATAAATAAATCTTGTTTGCGATGTCGTTTCCATGATTGTAGCGACAACAAAGTCAATGTCATGGTTCTTAATCGGGAGCTACATGGCTCATCGACGTAGGAATTTTTAATTCTTCTGAGAAAATTTATCCAAGGTGGTGATTATGGGAATAAAAATAAGGACTTTAAGCTTGTCGTTTTCTGCTTCTGATATTTCCAGCTATTCTAATGCTTTTTCTAGCTTGCCTGCTAACAGCTAGTATGCAATCATTGTGTAATAATATTCTATACGCTTGGCTGTATATAGGGTTGGGTTCAACTAGCAAACATTTATTGTTTAAGTAATAGATAATTCCTAACAGATGACGACAACTTTCGATTAGGACATTTGCCCAGCAGTTGTCCTAGTTGGCAGTTTTCCGGTTGGGTTGTCCAGTTGGTAATTGTCCGATAAAATTATACTTTACTTTCGTTTCTTTCCCTAAAAATTTCCACTGGTGAACTACATCAATTTGCACAGTATCAGAAGGAAAATCCACTCAACAAACATAACAGATGCCAGCAATCTTATTATCAACTTGCACTGACTTGAAGGTTGAAAGACACATTGGTTCCGGTTGCTACCTGCTTGCGATAACAGCAGATTTGGATACAAACAAACACAGCAACATAATTTTTTATAAAAACTGAACTTACGATACGCCTATCAACGGGTCTGAAAGTTTAGAAAACATTTCATTAATTTTTAAACTTATTTTTTTATTTTTTTACAGTAGATTCCCAAATCTGGCTTTCACAAATTTTGATAATTTCATTTGTAATGTCTTAGAAATATATGCGACTTTCCTTGATGAACTTTGCAAATGATTCCATAAGGATGTATCTCAACTTTCTATCCCAAAAGCAAGAAGAACTCTGAAATTTCTTTCTACGCCTGACATAGTAGCTACACTACCGCCCAGATCTCCGTCATCGTGATGATCGCGGAAAGGAATGGCAAATCTTCCACACAGTGTCAATGTTTCGATTTTGGAACCAACCTCTCTCTCTTTTGTAACAATCTCTTTCGATCCGGTAAATCCGGTTACTGGTTAACACCTGACAAATGATCTCCAGCGTGGAACTCATCCACTTTTTCTTGATTAAAATTATGAAAATTCATTTGCACACGCTATTTAAGTGAATCTTTTTGTAGTTGGTAAAAGGATGCGTGACAAAGCTTTTCAGTGATGTTTGTTTTCCTTTATCATTGCGTGCTTCAGTTTTCTAGACAAGTACGCACAACCCTTTGAGGATCGCGAAAGTCACTGTAATGGGTCGGACATTTTGAGTTATAACTTGCTGATCGATAGAGCTAGATAGCTAATCGAACCCTCTAACGATGCAGAAAGTCTTCTCATGTCGGTTTTTTAAAATTTGACAGATTGGGTTTTGAACATTTTGTGTGCCAGTCTGACGTCACGGGGTAGTCCAAACGACGTTATCAGTCCTTGAGAAAAAGGTTCAAGTGGCAATTACCTGCGTTTTCTTTTAAAATAGACTAGAAAATTCGCACCTTTAAACCCTTCATTGACCATCTAGCGTTAGTGGTTGGCAAGTTATGGCCAACAATCGATTTTGTTGTTTGTTCTTATTAGAAATGTCTAATGAAGTGTTTAAACCTTTAATTTTAAATGCGTATAAGAAGCAATTTCTTTTTACTATGATATGCGACATTAAAAGGTAAACCTGCTGCGATTTTTCTCCCGTATGGATACTCAAAATTTCCGCCAGGCGAAAGATGATTGACCAGTTAGTTCAATCTTTGGAAGCATGCCAGGGAAACATTTTGTTTAGGACATCAGTCAACAGCAAGTAGATTTTACATGATTTCCATATCAAACGGGCCATTATCATAACAGACTATTGTCGTGGATTTTTGTTCCTGATAACATTTTTTCTGAGTTGAGCGGGAGCTTACAAGTTTCTTTGAACTGAGACTTTTACTTTGACTGATATATTGTCTGTCTGGTTCTGCATAACTGACGTTGGAGCACACTTGGCTAGATTCGATTCTGTCTGCAACAGAATTACTAGGCTGTTTTTGTAAATAAAAGTCTGGGATCAACTTAAGATTTTACGCTCTGGCACTGGCCCACTCATATTTTGACTATGTATCATATCTACGACAGCGTGGGTCCGGCTTAACAGCCTCCTCACCGGTGTCGGACGTTTACGCTCCTGCTTACACAAATAGGGTATGGCCTCTTCTGCAGCTTCGGGGTGTGGCGCAGAGGAACAGACCGTTGACCATGTTGTCTTTCACTGTCCAATCAATCGACCTCCCCATGGAGCTCATGGCCTGATGGTTCTGGATGATGAGGCAATCGAATGGCTGCTCAACACCTGCCCCGAGATCGAGTGCAGCCTAGCAGTGGGTACTAACTCGCTCAAACGATGAAAACTGCAACGTTCAAAACAAAACCAGTGCTGCAACTAACTGTACAAATCACAGTGCTGCCAACCTTCCTTGCAACACAACAGATATACCAAATCTAGTTAAAAAATATACCAAATTTATCTGTAGCAAAAAACTTAAAATGCAATGCGAGTCACTGGTTATGGTTGCTCATGAACACTAAAATTCTCAAGGCAATAAAAATACAGTTCTTCTTGTTGACGTCTCAAATTTTGAGTAGAATTTTTTTGTAAATATTGTACTGCAACTACTACAGCCTGGAACAACAATAGTGAATGGCAAGGTCATATGGTAGCGTTGGGCTAAGTAATGTAGTGTTGTACACAGTTTACAATAAAACAATAAACTCTAGTTGTTTTTCAACATATGTCACAGTCACATGTCAACATAACTACAGTTTTAAAAATACTTAAAACGTTAAAACACGTAAAGAAACCAATTTGGTACGATTAGCAAATTTCCAATTTGTCACAGAAAGAATACACAAGAAACTCCAACGAACATGACATTCATCAAAGCACATGGATATTTCCAGTCTTGTTCTCCGCTCACCCAAAGTGCATGCTTAGTCCCATGTTAAGTAAACTAACTAAACCTTTGCTACATAGCTTCAACACCACTGTTGGTTTGTCAGCTTACACTTTGTAATATAACAAATAATTTGGTTTAAAGATTCAACTAAATCCTCCAAAAAAAAATTCAAATCGAATCATGTACCAAACGCTTTGAAAATTCAACAAATTTTTTAAATAGTGTAATTTGGTATATAGTCCTATGTATATATCAGTTGGCAGCACTGGTGCAAATACCTTCGTTTGATGGGACGGAAGGCAGGGAGAGATTACAAATAAGAAAATAACAAGATTTTCCACTCGCGCGAAATGCAAAAGAGGAAAGAGTTCAATCCACTAACTGGTTTCTTTGTCGCTCCTCTTTTACCAAACAGACACGTATACAGGATTATACGGTATCTTTCAATAACGGGTCTGTTACGAACGTGGTCTGTTATGAACTGGTCTGTAACGAACGTGGTCTGTTATAAACTGGTCTGTTATACAAGAATCAGTATAAAACAATGAATCCCTTTTCTTCAACAGACTGCCAACCAGTTTGCTAATGTAAATGTAACACCAACTGTTTACTTTATTCAAGATAAAGGGGTAATTTGCATGAGAGCAGGTTTCTGTCCGGATGTTAAGTAGCCTGTTCGACTAACCTGAACGTGCAGAAAAAAATGACCAAACGCCCTAGCACATAGGTTCCCAGGATTTTTCGAAGCTGGCACCCCTTTCATAAAAATAAGGTGATGCCTGCACCCCCTCGTTTTGAAAAAAGCGTACAAATCACAAAAATAGTCAGGTTTCGCATTATCTCCATTTCTTAAAATTACCGCTCGCAATACATAAGACTGCTGACAACGCAACAGAAAATACTCAGTTCTTCTGTTTAGCTTTCATACCTTACTGCTCATTAGAAACAAACCTAGTGGCTTTTTTGCTACTTCTCTGAAATTATCCGCTCATAACTTGGCACAAATTGGTCGACAGAGCCACGCGCAAATCGTTTGAGGTGCACAGATGACAATTGAACTGGACTTCGATAGGACTGTTTCCGGACTATAATGAATTTCTGCGGATTTGGATTGGATATGGACTGTCAATCGCTTTATAAATTTAGGATCAGGATCAGATATGGATTGATATAATAGAAAAGAATTGCATATTCTTTGTTGTTAAAAACCTGTATTTTGTTAATTTTTTTTTGACTTCATTTGGATTTGGACTTAAAAATTAAAAACCTTTTGGAATACGGTTGGACTTGGAATTAGTTTTAAAAGTTCAGGACTGGATCTGGATCGTAAAATGTGAGAGTGCGCTCATCTCTGTCGAGGGGTTCAAATGATTCCGATACTTGCTTTTCAAATTAACCCAGATTCGCACAAATATGTTGTTGCAAAGGCCACTAGAACAGACAGGGTTTTTGCACACACTTTGGGCAACTTTACTTGGTTTAACACCAGGAACTTTCGAGTTCTGTAACATCAAGCAATAATCTCGCCATATTTGCGCCAGGACCATTTTAAACGTCACAATACGCTTACAACCGCATCACCGGACATCTTTTGCGTGGTAACCGCAGCGTGAAGCAGAAATAGCAATGCACGCATTAAGCAATTGTTAAATTAGTAACGTTAGCTGGAATAATTACGCTGGATAGTGTTCTTTTTAGTAGTAGCACTTGCAGCTAATATAAATCTCGGTTCTTTTGGAAAAAGTACTTCCAAGAACATACAATCTCTCACCCTCGAAAATCGAAAATCGCATTTCCGACCCCCGAAAATCTTGTTTCAGACCCTCAGGAGTACGGAAACGCCCATTTGGGAACCGCTGCCCTAGCAAAACATTTTCATTTTGCTTTGAAATGTAGCATGGGCCCTGGCCCTAAGTTATGCAGAAATCAGAATGCTACTTGGGTTTGTTGAGGTAAATCCTGTACACCTGGTAATTGGTATATGTTTGTGAAGACTAGTGGTACCACAAAATTGAACATTCCATCAATTCTCAAACTGTGATTTTACCGAAATTTGAGTTATATGCATGATTTTTCCCTGCTGCATTTCGTCTATGTATCCACGGTTTCTTTGGCAGCACTGTTTGCATTTTGCGCCGTTCCATCAACTGTCGCTTTTCGCTTACAGTCAGTAATCGGCAAGGTTTAATTCATGTTTAGCCTTTGTTTTATCAGTTTAACTTATTGGTGCCACTTACGTTTTTATTTGCCATAGTAAAACTTCATACTAAGCACCATTTATCGATCCATTTACAGAGGTAACTGATGAAAGTTTTTTGCGAAATCGATTCTACTTTCAATTATTTTCATTAAAATCATATAGTGACCTGATAGTGACTTGTTTTTACGACCTAATAGCTTAGCTATTTTGATTTCACGTCATATATTAAAAAGGGAAAGAAGTCTGGGCGTTTAAACTACCGTCACACTAAAAGCTGGCAGTGCAAAACCTCGCACTGCAGCTGACTTTTACTCAATTGCATTCTGCAGTGAGCTGGTGTCGTAATTTTTGTAGCGATACTTTAGTGTTGGATATAATCGATTTCCTCAGAAACATCTTCCTACGCTCTTGTTATTGTGTAGGTAGTGGGTACGGAACTATTTCTTCAATGTTTGAACGCGCTAGAAAAAAGATGCATACGTGCAACCGAACTAGAAAATAAAAACGGTCTGAAAACGATTGAAGCAAATACTATGCATTCCGCAGTTCGAACTAGCTACAAGCTTGACGTGAAGAGTATTTGCGAGGCTTTTATCAGGTGTGTGTGTGTTGAACCATACTTCCGGTCATGTTCTTCTCCTTCTAGCGTCATAAAGTTCGATGAGTTTGTCAACGAATAACAGAGAGAAAGTTATTATTTTGCATTTTTATGCCCAGCAAACAAACTTGCATAAAACGGTGTTTAACATGTCAAAGTTCATGCCGTGACAGCCATCATGGGATCAAAAAATAGTCTCGGGAAGCTTACTTTCGATACATCTTTAGTGTGTTGAGTTAAAAGGTATGATTGGCAATCATTGGTTAAACATGAATGATCCGTCGCGGTTACAGAAAGCTTTTTACCAAATGTCATTTTGCGTCCTTCTTGCAACAAACTCCGAGATTAGTAAAGACCTATTCTCTCATGAATAGATGATTCGGGTCACGCAGTGCATTTCGTTAATTGATCCAAGACGCATTGAAAGCGCAGAAGATTAGCTCTTCAAAGTATCTCACATGCACTTAGATAAGATGTAAATGCCGAAATTTCATATTGATAAGCCAACCCAGGAAATGTAAACAGGGCTATAGAAACAAACTCTCAGTAAAAAACTGCTTGAATCACTGCTCGTTTCATAGCACTTTCCGTAGACAAATCATACCTTCGGTAGGGAATGTTTCTTGCTGTTTAATTGTCAAAAGCAAAACAGCACAAGATTTGAAAACAGCATAATTTTTCCAAAAACACTGTTTTCGTCTTGAAACCTCGAACACTACTCAAAACTGCTATCAATTCAAACTTTCTCTGGAAGAGGCTTGCGGTTTTGAATCTTGTCAGCTTTGGACATCTGCCGAGACCTGGCCATTCGGTGATCGCCTTGGTCACAGGTTTTCAAACTTTGAGTCACAAAGACAGTGGACCGCAGAGCTATTTTGAATAGACTATGTGCTGCGGGCTTTTCGAACATACACTTATCCACCTGTTTTGTACGCATTCGAATAGTGACTTGCAATGCAAAAAATACTTGTGCCAGTTGCCTATTTGTTGCAAATTTTATTAATAATGCAATTGATTCCAACCTAAAATCGACTTGATCTGGACTAAGATCTATGCTACATGTACATGAAGATATATGCAAAATTTAGTAATTAAAACTAAGCAATAAGCAAAAAGAGTTAAACCTCAAATGTTGAACGTGGGTACGACAAAAAAGTGAAAAGCCTTGAAGTTGGACACAACATTCATATGTTTGTCGAATCTTGCAGCTAAAATGCAGTGGCATTCACCTCATTGAAATATGAATACTGCAGTAGTTTCGTGGAAAAATAAGATTTTTAGCAGCCATTTTTATCGTGGATTTTCAAAGTTTAAACAAACGCCTGAGTCCATAGAGTCGTTGTTAAATTTTGAAATGACTTCACAGCAAGTCGTGAGCCAAGAATAGTTTTTAAGAAAACATGTGGACCACTGGCCAAAACTGTTTGAAAAACACTGGCATTGGGCATTGCTTTCAACAAGTCAGGCTAGCAACTGGCAACTCTCGTTGTTCTAAGCAAAGTTCTCGTCCCATGCACATTCCTATGAGTTGAAGCATTGAGATACTTGTGTAGTTAGTTTTCCCCGTCTTTTAAACGGAGAGGGAAGTCACAGTGTCTCAGTATTCAAGTAAGTGTTTAATTTGATATTTGTCAAATAAAATTTTACTCGTCCTCATCACAAAGCAATTCATACACGCGTTGTGTTTTGTGTTCTGCATAGATTCGAATCTTTGTTTCACAATTCATCACAGAATCATAATTTCTGTGTTGATTTCATCACAAAATCATAATTTCTGTGATGATTTCGTTCAATTTAACGTTCAATTTTAAAAAAGTCAGCGTTTTGCTTTCCAAGTTTTCCCTTACAAACAATCGTTTAAATAAGGGTTTCCAAACTACGGCACTAGGGCCAAATCCGGCCCGCGAATCAATTCAATCCGGCCCACAAAGACACTTTATCAATAATAAAAAAATAGCATAATCACAAAAAAATTGTTGATTCGGTTGAGTGTAATCTATCCCGAAGCAGTTACATTACCTAAGACGGTCACGTGAATTTTAGTTGGCTAAGTAAACTGCGCTGCAGGCTGGCCTAACCTTAGCTCGTATGTTGCCGCAATCTGAGGTCTTTGTTAATATTAGGTATCCGTCCCGTCTGAAGCCAGATTTTCCCACTATGTTCAAATCAGAGAAGCAATTTCACCATTCTTTCTAATACTGTACATGTACTTCTTGTTATTAAACAACATTCATCTTTTGACATTCTTTTAGTTTGGACCGGGAGTTTATGTTCGGCCCTCCAACTGTTGCGTAACAGCTGATGCGGCCCTTGGACAAAAAAATGTTGATACACTTGGTTTAAACCAAGTTCTTAATATTGCAAATGGAAGTTCAGGCCTAGCCTTGCTATTCATATTCGGTAGTCGAATGCATCTTCACATGGTTGTCTTTTGCTTGCAAACTCCTCCCAAGGCCAAACTGATGTGTTGTGTTTTGGAACAGGTGTTGCCTTCCCACGCACTGAGCATCACGAGCCACAGAACAACGCATGTTTTGTTTGCGCAAGAAATGCGTGGCTCTTGTCGCGACCAACGTAGTTAAGAGTCCTCTAGGTCTAGGACCTTGTTGATTCACCAGTCAACACGCACTATGCGATTTTGCCACGTTGATTTTATTGTAAGTTTTAAATTTCAGATTTTGACAATTGCAATTGTTTGATGTAGAGTAAAATTTATCAAAACGTGTCGTATGAGCGAAAAATTGCTGAAAACTTTTTTTCTGAAGAGCTCTGTAGTCAAACGAATTGAATAGGTGTTCAACTGAGCGCAGGCTGAGTTTGCGTCATTCTCCATGCAGAAGGTGCTCATCAGTGTGAGGATGATGTAACCGGGAGTGACAAGTGGAGAAAAGGATGGCCCGTCGAACATAAAATCACACTGCCTTACAGCAACGTGGCACGTGCTTCCTGTTGACGCAGGGTCGCTTATTGAACTGCTTTTTTGCTGTTTGCCGAATTGTAGTCGTTTGTTTTAGATGTTTGATCGTTCTAAGAGCCGATTTACTTTCGCAAGACCTGCTGTGGTCAGTTGATGATGTTCGAGTACTAAAAGCCCGATTGCAACGCTGCCTTACTATTGTTCATTGTGTTACTCCCGGTAGCAAGCGACGCAGTGAGAGTGCTAGGTAGTTGTTGAACAGAATTGCGTTGAGTAACATACCTGAGAGTTTGCAAGGCAATGCCTACATCGAAAGAGCAGGTGACAAGAAAATTTGCTGGTAATGAAGATGAAAACGCGGCTAACAACTGTCGCTTGCTGAAATATAATGAAGTTTTGAAACGAGATCCAAACACGGAGTTCACTCTGAATCGCATAGCTCGTCTCAAGGTGTGCGAAAATTTGATTCCTGCGCATCCAGCCTATTCCACCACGTTATCAGGTACGTGAGATGCATAAAGTATTTATATTACTAGCAACAGTCACACACAGGAATAACTTATTGTTAAATTAGTTTTTGTTCTCTTACTCTTTACAATTGTTCGTTACAAAAAATCCCGAGCTCCAAAAACGACTGTTCTGCTTTCAAAACTGGGCGTCTGTTGTAAATCTGTACGCAGGCAATAACGCCATTTCAGGTTTTACACAAATTTAAAATTTCAGAAAAATTGCAACATCCACGTCAACATCGGCCTCTCGGGAGAACGGCTTCCGCTCCTATTTCTATACCACGCAACACAAAGACAAAGCCAGGGAAAAAACGGGAAGTTGTTCGGGTTTCCAGCACAGCTGGGGTGCCAGGCATATCTCCCGGAGGTAGGAAGCATCGAAAAATGGTATTGCAGGCAGTGGCGTAACTATAGGTTTAAGCCAGGGGGTGAAAACTTAGCTGAAGGGGTCCACTAGCCAACACTCAGAAAAATTTTGAGAAAAGAGAGTGAAGCCAGATGTGGATGTCTATGCTAAAAGACGAAATCACCGGAAAACACTCCAAAAATTGCAAACAACAACAACCTACTGGAAGCCAAAAGAATACTAAATACCGAAATATAAGCTAAGTTGAGCCCGATTTTTACATTTAGCTTGCCACGGAGCGGTTCACGCCCCTGCGCCCCATCAGTTACGCCACTGATTGCAGGCATAAGAAATTAATTGTTCGAAGATAAAATAAGACAAAATTTAGGTGAATCAGTTTTTCTCCACATAGAAACTAGGGAGATGCCAATTTTTATAAACCACACTTAAAAGTGCCACTTGAAAAACACAGTAAAATTTCTTGACAGATTTTAAAGATTTAAATGAAATACGGGGTAATTTACCGGATTGAAGAATAAAACGGCAAGATATCGCCAGCTTTTTCATATATTGGAAAGATTGCTTACTTCAAGTATATTTTGAACGGAATTATCAAGAACTTATCAGACAGATATGTCAAACGTACCTTGCAGATTTAGCAACCAGAAGTTCTGAAACATTCAGCAGTGGGACAGATTTTCTAAAATGATGCATTTTTTAGACATCAAAGGGGGCTTACCATTGAGAGCTGTGATATTTTCGCTGATGTTGTTTAACTTCACTTAGTCACACATGTTTTTCAGTGAACAGCAAGCCTTTGCCTACAGGGCAAAGTGCTTCTGTGAGAAAGACTATTTTACCGAGCTTATGAAACGAGGCCGAAAGATGTGACAGGCTAATACAGGAGTCAACAAACTGTACAATGGGGCATGCATAGCCTACGCGTTACTGCATATATTTCAGATCACGCTGATTTTATTTTGCCGTGTGCTTCTGACGAATCTGTCTGATGCTTTTTTCAAGCTAACATATCTCTTCCCGACACGTGCTTGTAACTGGCAAATTTCTTCAATTTGTTGCTGAAATTGATATACCTGTTTGATACTTTTATCAAACTGAGGCGTCTGTCCGATATGATGTCGAAATCGAGATGTTTGTTCGATTCGGTATTTTAGCAAGCGTGTCTGTCTGATGTGATCTTAAACCCTGCAAGCCCGTTCAACATGTTACAGTAAATCGCGCAAAGTGCAACGAAATTTACTTCGTCCCCAAAAACGGCGCTTTGGAGCGCTGCTTGTGAAGCCATTTTTCTAAGTTGTCATACCTTGTCTGTGTTGTTATTGATACGTATTTATCCAATATGCGCATTACATACCCACAAAATGTTTTTCAATATGCCCGTTACGTGCCCACAAAATTTTTAGAGTACAAGCATCGACCAATAAAAGGTTTTCAAAGTGTTCGTTTTACTGCATTTAATTTCAAGTGTCTGACTTGCTTAGAAACTCTCATTGTAAATTTCAAAAGCGTTTTCACTAATATTACGAGAGTCAATATGTCATGATATATCTCTGCTGCGCTTGGATTATTTAGTACTAAGCGTAAGACTCGGCTTTAGGAAAACTTTCACACCAAATGCTGATTTCTTAACTTTGGAAATAATTAAAATTGGATGAGTTAGATTGTATGCTAATGATACTGCAGTACAAGAAAAACTATTTTGCACTTTAGACCTTTCAAATTAGAAAAAAATAATTAAAGGTGCATCTATGGCAAGCTACAAAGCATGGCACAAAATATTTCAAGCGACACATGAATCTAAAACACACATATACTTATACGCTTTAATAGCACACGGTTAAAGTTTCAGTGCGGCAACTGAAAACTCACAAGGTGCAGTCTGTGGATCTTTTTAAGGAAATCAGAAAAGATATTAAATTTTTTTAATCGGTCTAGTCACCGTTTTTTAGTTTTCTATTTCCTCTCAAATGCTTGTGCAATCTTTCGTAGTCAAAATACGCATTTTTCTAAAAGGAATTTTTATCGCCTGCTCGCCGCGGTTTCTGGCAAAACAAGCCGCGGATTTCCTTTCACTGCTTCACAAACCTTTTACCTTTATGCGGACAACAGACTTTTAGTATATCCCTTGTTTTTTTTCAAAAGAGCTCTAAGTGTCTGTTTATCATTTCGAAGAGTGATACGACTCAGAACACGAAAAGCTATGTGCTCTGCGTTTAGTTTATGAAAATGGTTTCCACACTTTGATTATTATAGGTACTCACCGCATTATCTACGAAAGAGATTTTCTTCTGGAATGCCGTCGGTCTCCACTTTCACTCACTCCTCCATCAAATCTTCCACAAATCCCTGGAGCAACTGTTCCAGGTAAAAGAAAAGCGAGAAGGAAACAGCTAGGTAAATCTTTTTCAGTTGTTCCCTTCGAAACCAGCAGTGGCTGTAACCTATTTCTCGCCGTAACCCATGAATATTTTTTCGCAATGCAATGTGATAATTAGTTATAGGTTTAACTAATTTTTACCTGCGTGAAGGTTATATCCGACAAATATTGTATTTTTATGTTACCGAGTCGACTGTGCTTGACCCGCCTAAATTGCACCTTGTGGTTTGTAACCCAAGTTGTTGGTCTAAACCAGTGGTTCCCAGCCGGGGTGCCGCGGCACCCTGGGGTGCCATTTGCAATACCCAGGGGTGCCGCGAGATAATACGTTTTTTATTATATCATTGAAAAGATATTTTCAAA
>JGI24158J21664_10010253_pt1 | contig 12503 bp, 9 predicted proteins | sample Ectturendosymbi3_FD_21664 | JGI IMG/M metagenome (IMG submission 21664) | reverse complement strand
TAAGTACTCAGCTTTCAATGTACCCCTACAGAAACTGTAATGTGCAGGTACTTTACTTTCAAAGGCGCCCCAACAGCAACTGCAATTTGAAGGTAATCTGCTTTCAAAGGGGCCCCCAACAGCCAGTGAAATGTTTAAGTTCTCTGCTTTTAAACTTTATTAAAGGGGTCTTAAAGAAACTAAAATGTGTAGGTAGGCTACTCTGCTTGCAAAGGGGCCCCCAACAGCAATTATAATGTAAAATTCCCTAATTGTAATATGTAAGTACCTTACTTTCAAAGGAGCCCCCAACAGCAATTGTATTGTTTAAGTACCTTGTTTTCAAAGGGCCCCAACAGCAACTGTAATGTGTAAGCACTTTGCTTCAAAAGGGGCCGTCAACAGCAATTGTTATGTGCAAGTACCTTGCTTTCAAAAGGGCACTGGCAGCAACTTTAATGTGTAAGTACCTTGCTTTCAGTGTGGCCACCAACAGCAACTGTAATGTGTAAGTAATATGCTTTCACCGCGGACCCAAACAGGAATTGTAATGTGCAAGTAGGCTACTGTGCTGTCAAAGGGGCACCGAACAGCAACTGTAATGTGTAAGTACCGTCCTTTCAAAGCGACCTCACCACCATATCCAATGAGCAAATAAATAAATAAAAGCTTGAAACCAACTTTTTTACCTAAAAAATTGTAGAATATCGGTTAAAATTTCTTCCAAAAAGTTCTGAAAAGACCTTATCAAATGAGAGAAAATAGGCCTACTTGTACCAAATGAAAACTTTTTATACCAAATGGTAATTTTTCATACGAAATGATGATTTTTAGAGTTATAGATTGAAGTATTTGCTATATTGATAATTTTATGAAAATTTTACCTTAGTGAACATTTCCATCAGAAAATAAGACAACATGCGATTGTTATAGCAAGGACCACACTACATCTTTTAATTGATAGGAAATTTTATTCTTAGTTTACAAAGTAAATTTGTATTATTGCTGTTGCTCTGCAAAGACTGTTAATAAGCAAGGCTACATTCATGCTTCTTATCACGTTGCAGAAATGGCAGTTTTTGAGTATTATGAATACTCATTTTTTTCTACAGATATTTCCGGTATTTTAGGTGGTTTGATTCAGCCCAGCGTTTCTTAACATTTGTCTACCTCAGCACCCCTTTTGGTCACGCCTTAGCAGTCCAACACCACCTACTATTGGCTAAAACCTGGTTACTCTAAGGATAAAGAAAAGACAAGTGCAGTACATATTCCTTTTACCTTTGACCGCCACATATGTGACCTTCCCCAGCACCACCTGAAATTGATTTCAGCACCCCAGGTTAAGAAACCCTGATTTAGCCTATATACTTGAAGTCACAGGTTATTTGAAGCTTGACTAGTAAATGGTTTGTTTAAGGTAGACTCGGTAGGTGATGTTTACACTCTTTTGCCAGCTCTTAGCCAGTGTAACTTGAACAGTTTTTTCTTAGCACAGATTTTGATCAATTGTGTAGGCTACTTGCTGCAGTAGAATAGTTTTCGACAAGGTACATGAATTATTTCCTACTTCTGCACATTTTTCAAACAACCAGTGTCAGTGCGAAATGAGGGCAGCCATGACTCATCCAGCCTCAAAGCTTTCCAAATAAGTTTCTAATTGGATGCTTTTGTATGCTATGTTCTTGCAGTTAAAAGGATGAAATTTGAAACAAATTCAGTGTTTTAATTCTTCTTGGTTGTTTTTTATAGTTTCATGGATTCCCACAAAGACATGAATGTGAACAAATTCAGGATACCAACTACCAAGCATTTTTAGAAAGGGGGAAGGTGTGGAACTTTCAAAGGGGTAGCCTAAACTGTGTAGTTATTGATGGTGAATGCAGAGAAACGTGGCGCGAATCTAAAGTGTGGGCGATGCCAACTTGCTATTGCCTAAATTGTATGTGTTGCCAGCCTTGTCTTCCCAACTTTCAGTGTTTTCAAAGTTGTTTACCATGAATACCCTTTGCATTTTCTCCTGCTATTTCAGTTTTGCCGTAGTCTCAGGAACATACACTTGGGTGACCCTATATTAGGCAAATCGAAAGCGATTATCTCGGTTGGCTGAGTATGATGACGTCATCAGAGCCCCCCCTTTTTAGTCTTACCTCGTCCCCCCCCAACCCTAAACCCACAACTGCGTACAAGAGTACTTAAATAAAACGCTATTAAATAGATATCTCATTTTCAATCGCCTTTGTTGAAAGAACCCCTTAAACAATGGAGCTCCATCAAGTATTCTGGTATGAAAACTGGTTTTGTCTTGTCTATATTTAGCGATTTAGTTCTGTTTTAATTTTTTCTGGTATTGGGTACGTATTTTGAGGTGATGTATATGTGTTGATATTGAGATTACAAACATGGTGCATTTTGTTACGTTTATTTTCTCAACGATGTCGTGGTTTAGAACAGACCGATGAATTTCCTTTGACATTACAACCGAGCATACAAGACTATCAGATTTAACGCAAATGACAAGAAAATCTGAAACCCAAAAATTGTAATTTAATTTGTAACTTTATAGTGCCAAATGCAATGTTACCTGTTGTTTTTAGATACCAAAATGTATAAACGTACTAGATGATTGAATGAGTAATAAAATTCGATGGCATAAGTATTTGACTATCTGGAAAGTTCATGGGATGTACTTAAGAGTAAAAAAACGCGTTATACTTAAATCTAAAAAGTCACACTTTGTTAACTTCTATGATCCAAGATTTTAACTTTTGTTACATGATTAGAAACGCTTAATTTTTAAAAGCCTTTTTGATTCAAGGCCTCAGTCCATATTTAAATCTTGATGGGTTTTGTAAACCTATTTATATTTGCGAAATATCGTTTAATTTCTCCTGACACTGCCTCTGAAGGCCAATCGTCTTGTCGCGGTAACCACTAACGCAAACATTTTGTATTTGAATTATACGTCACGCAACTTTTTTTGACATCCAGTATGATTTCATTTAAATCTCTTTTTTGCGTTGTTCTTATTGATACGATTATACAGAACTTTTTTATTTAAGCAAAAACTAATCCACTGGCCAACACAAATTTTGGTGCTCAAGGTTTTGGAGCTGATTTAAACAAATTTTGGGTCGCTAATTTTAAAAATGCAGTCCATTATTTTCTATCAGGTCAACTTTATAAGTTATTTAAGAATTTTGATTTTTGTGAAGGCCTTGGTGAATGGTTTAGCTTTACTCTTAGACTCCCTGTGACATCACATATTTCAATTCATGTGCTATCTGTGGCATGTCTTAATTATTCATTGTTTGTTTGTGACATCATAAATGTTGAAGTAGGCTACTGTACATTATGTTTAACTGCGTGCACAATGCACCAGGGTTGCCAATTTGGCTTTTTTGAAGCCAGATTTTGAAAATCTGGCTTTTTTAAGGTGTTTGGCTTTATTTCAAAAATAAAAAAAAGCCAGACGAAATTTGGCTTTTTTCTGGATTTTTTCAGAACAATACTGCACGAATTTTCTCGTTAAGGCAATGTGACCCACTAACTGGCTGTGTGATGTAACAGTTGAGCTACGTAACAGTGGCAGTCTCCTCTTTTGCAGTTGCCATTCTGACGTGTTGTAATGGTTGCATTTCGTTTTGTCCTGTCCCGGGCACAGCGCATTAAGTGCAGTGGTGCCCCAAGCATAGGCGTAGCCAGGTAGGGGCCAAAGGGGCCATCCCACCACAAATTTTTAGAACATATAGTGATTTTGTGATTTGAGAGGCATATTTCAAACAAAATAGTTTTATTCTCCTAAAATCAAGCATTTTGGCCTGGCTGCGCCACTGGTACCAAGCCAGGTGTTTTACTCCTAGGTCTGGGTTTTTATGCTTTTCTAGGCTTTTCTTCTTAAAATCTGGGGTTTTTAAGATTTTAACTACGTAGCGCCAGCGGTGATTTAGGATATGGCATGAAATTTTACTTGTAGTCTCCGTCTTTCTTAATCTTGTTTTATGAACCCATTCTAAGTGTCCTAGTCTTCAACGTAACTGACGAACAAGCAACTGATACCGTATAAACTGTAAATATTAGCAAGGTGCAGTAAGTTCAACTTCAAGTGACAATGATACTAATGAAGCAAGACCGAAGAAAAAGACTAATTGGTACACACTTAGAAATTTAAGATAGGCTTAGGTTAGACTGGTTGAAAGATTAAGATCTCAAAGATTTGCCACAGGAACAGCAAGACAGTAGGAATGAAGATTATATTCATTCTAATTGCTGCTGATAGATGACCCTAAAAAATGTAAACAAGTATATGTGACAGCGGCATAAAGATTCAGCCAACCAGAAAAGTTCATTACTAAATTAGGAGCCACTGCTGCATGTTTTTAAGCTATGTGTGTAACTGCTAATTGACCTTTCCTGTGATTAGGTCTGGCTTTTTTAGTTTTTTTTGTGACCAAGTCTGTTTTGTTCGCTTTTCTTGTAACTAGATCTGGCTTTTTTGTGACTAAGTCTAGCTTTTTTTGGCTTTTTTCGTCACTAGGTCTGGCTTTTTTTGGCTTTTTTCGTCACTAGGTCTGGCTTTTTTTGGCTTTTTTGTTACTAAGTCTGTTTTTTTGGCTTTTTTGTGAGTAGGTCTGGCTTTTTTTTAATGAAAACAGGTTGGCAACCCTGCAATGCACGACTGCACGTCCTATCGTTTATTCTAGTTTGTGCTATATCTGTGGCGAATACACTCTGCAGCATAACAGGAAAAACAATCAGTGTTTTTGTAAAACGTGCTCATCTTGCCTACTTCAAAGTGATGCTGGGTGATCAAGACAAGCCTTGGACACCCCACATTGTGTGTAAACCTTGTGTAGGACATTTACGGCAATGGACAAACAAAAGCAGAAAAAGCCTACGGTTTGCTATCCCAATGGTGTGGCGAGAGCCAAAAGATCACTGCAACGACTGTTTTTTTTGTGCAGTGAAAACTGAAGGCATCAATAGGAAGAATAGTAACTCCTTGACATATCCAGACGTAGACTCTGCAATCAGGCCAGTTCCACACACTGAAGTGACGAACATCCTGTTCCAGTTTTTGAAGGCTTGCCACAACTGGAATCTTATCTTTCCAGTGAAGAGGAGGATGTTTCAATTGACAGTGATAACACCCTAGCAGATAACGATTTTGCTCCATCTCTTTTATCCCCGCAACTCTTTTCCCAAGGAGAGCTGAATGACTTGGCAAGAGATTTGAATCATTCTAAAGAGTCTTCTCAGCTTCTGGCTTCAAGGCTTAAAGAAAAAAGCTTTTAAAACCGGGTCCTCTCATCACCTTTTACCGGAAACCTCATGAAGAATTCTTGCCATATTTCACCCAAGAAAATGAGATTGTGTATTGTAACAGCGTTGAAGGTCTTCTAAAAAAGCTAGGAGTCTTAGAATACAATCCTAACGATTGGCGACTTTTCATTGATAGCTGTAAAAGAAGTTTGAAATGTGTTCTTCTGTATAATGGTAACGCTTTTGATCTATTCCTCATGGGCATTCACCAACTCTCAAAAGAAAAATGTGGCGAAATTAAATTTGTACTGGAAAAGATTTCATACTACGAACACAACTGGATCATTTATGTTGATTTAAAAATGGTTGGATTTCTGCTTGGTTTGCAGTGTGGTTATACGAAGTTCCCATGCTTTCTATGCTTGTGGAACAGCAGAGCTAGGGCCCAGCACTGGATAAAACAAGAGTGGCCTGTAAGAGATTAATTGGTGCCTGGTGAGAAAAATGTTCAAGCTCACCCTCTGGTGGAAGGATCTAAAATCATTTTACCTCCCCTTCATACCAAGTTGGGTATCATGAAACAATTTGTAAAAGCACTCAACAAGGATGGTGACTATTTCAAATATATTTGCACCAAATTTCCGGGATCAACGATAGAAAAATTAAAAGCTGGTATTTTTGATGGCCCTCAGATAAGAACATTAATAAATGATCGTGACTTTCCAAATTCCATGGATTAAAAAGAATCCTGTGCTAGGAGTGCCTTTGTGGAATCTGTCAAGACTTTTTTGGGAAATAGAAAAGCAGTCAACTACAAAGGGATTGTGGCCAAGTTACGAAGCACTTTACAAGATATGGGTGCAAACATGAGCATCAAGCTTCACTTCCTATACAGGCATTTTGACCGCTTTCCCGAAAATCTTGGTGATCTGAGTGATGAGCAAGGGGAGCGGTTTCATCAGGATATTATTGAAATGGAAGTAAGGTATCAAGGGAGGTGGGATGTTGCCATGCTAGCTGACTACTGTTGGTCAATTAAACATGACGATGCTTTTGCCATTCTTTCGCGGAGATCATTAAAACGGAAATTTATGACTGACATTTGACCATTTTAAAGGATTCCATTATCAGTATGCTTGCTTAAACTCATTGATTTGGCTTGTTATTGGTAGATCCAAAAAATAAATATGCAATTGTGTTCATACAATACCATTTCATCATTTTGGAGTAAACACCGCCTAAGCTCATTTTGCCACTATAGTGGGTGCATCATAGGAGGAAAACTAGACGTGATAGAGAAAAACTGACTTCCGTTTTGAAGTCAGCGCCCCAAAATTAGGTAAAAGCAGTTGAAACATCTTTGGCATCAAGAAAAAAACTTTTTTTGTCGGCCAGTGAATTAATTTGACTGCATTGCATTGAAATGTTACCCTTGGAATAGAGGCAAAATTTCGTTGTGCATTTTGTCTGTTGAAAGCGCTGCATATAAAATCGGAGTACGATTTTCAAAGTAACAATTGCAATCAGATAATAATGCAACCTTTCAAGCATAACACCGGATATGCCTTATTTCAACTGTTGTGCGCCTTGCATTTCTATGCGTGGAGTACTAGTGTACCTGCTTTACTTTGTATTACACGTTATTTGTAAGCATTTTAATTTTGATCTATTTTCATTAGGCTCTGATCGCATCGCTGCAATGTCAGATCGGGCGAACATGCCCTACACTTGCGCATTTATTGAAGAACTCTATCGGTTTCGAACAATGGCTCCACAATCCCTTCCTCACAAGACCACTGAAGACGTGAAACTCAATGGATATTTTATTCCGAAAAACACCCTGGTAATTATTATTCGCTTTTGCGAAGAAGTCTTTCGCTAAGGTTTGTGTTTTACTTACAATAGACATATCGGAAGCAAGCATTAGCAACGATTAAGCGGATTGCGATTTTTGCTTTTTTAAACTGAAAGTGCTATCATGGCATTCCCGTCGCCACGGGAGTTTTGGAGGGCTTAGACTCCCAAAGGAAGCTCCAATCTACCAAAATGTAACATAAAACACTATAAATCAGTGGAGTCATGTCATTTTCAGAATGTCAAGCCCCCCTGCCAAAAGTAAAACCCTCCCTATTGAAGACTTTCTGGCGAAGATTCTGTATCATGGGCGTCGGAAGGATTTTTTCTGAGGTGTCCAGCAGTGCATTTTTGCAGGGGGGAAACCATGATGAAATTTCATTTTATCAACTCGAAAATAAGAGAAAAGCATTTTTCTACTGAAACCGTAAAAGGTAAAAATAAAATTTCAAAGCACAAGGGTGCTATTCCCTCCTGCACCCCCCTTCCGACGCCGATGAATGCTGTGTTGTGGAGTTCAATTGCTTTCAAGTATTTTAAACATTTGAAATATCTCACCGATAGTGATTACCTAATAATTGACAAGGCGAAAGAAAAACACTGGGGTTAAATCATTTTAACGTTTTTTTTTAACTGAAGAAAATTTACTGCTTTCCAGATAACACCAAATTTATGGGCAGTGCACAATGATCCAAAACTGTGGAATGAACCTGAAAAATTTATTCCGGAACGGCATCTGAACAATGGAGGAAGTTTCGTGAAGTCTAACCATGTCATACCGTTTTCAGTTGGTCCTCGTCATTGCATCGGGGAGCAACTCGCACGAATGGAGGTTTTCACATTTCTTGTTTCCCTTGTTCAAAAATTTGAGTTTCAACCAAGTCCTAACGATCAGGATTTGCCGAGCATACACAATGGCTCTAATGGAAGTATTTATATTCCTGGTGCTTATGACGTGGTCGCAAAGGCACTGTGAATTGTGATATTTCAGATTTTTCTCACTCGAACGCTTTTGACCAAATTGTTAATTCAAGCACAAACGGTACGTATAAGGTCAGATGTAAAAAGTGTCATTCAGAATTCCTTCCCTATGTTTTAAGGGAATATAGAGTATGTTTTGAAGCTCAGGCGCAAATAAATTCATATTAAGTACATTGTTTGAACTTGCGTTGGCAATTGTTTTTGTTGGTGTACATTAACAAGGTGCATTGATTTAATTTTTGAAAGATGCTACTATAAAATGGTCGAATCATGATGTATCGTTGTTATGTCTTACTCCGTTTGGTTTTTGCTACGTTCAATAAAATTGGTCACATCAAACCCTTGTATGAAGTAGTGGGATTTGCAAAGCGAATTGTGTCTACGGAACAGTAAAAGAATTTCCGTTCCTATCCATGATACATCACATCGACTGAGATTCATTTCCCAAATACATGACTGGACGCCTTGTTCTCAACCTGCTTAAATTCTATGACACTTTTGGAGCGCTGCACTAGTCCACAACAGTTGTCGCATTTGCTCTTCAGTTGTCACAAATATTTTTATAACATATGAAAACAGCTAATGTTGATCGTGGTAACGGTTAAGCCAATTTCTTCTGATGGTTGACTTTGCCTGCAACGCGTTTTGCTGCCCTAAACCATTAAACCGCATTGAGCATATTAGCAGCCTACAGCACTGTATGGCATCGCGGCCTCACCTGCAAGCTACTTCGATTGCTACCTGACAGACGCATGGTTCGCATTATCATGGAGATGGTTAGCAATCGCAGCTTCACCCATACCACCGCCAACGACAAAAGGAACAAGTTACGACGCCTCAAGAACGGCGTCCCACAGGGATCCGTCCTGGAACCCCTTTTCTTCAACGTATACATCTCTGGCCTGCCAAACACCGTCTCCAGAAAGTATGCATACGCTGACGACCTAGCAATCATGCACGCTTAAGGAGACTGGCAGGCAGTGGAAGGGGTGCTGAGTGAAGACATGGCAACCGCAGGTGAATACCTCCAGACCTGGAAGCTAAAGTTCAGCACCACAAAGACGGTGTCGGCAGCCTTCTGCGCCCTGTGATTGTGGCGCAGAAGAACAGACCGTCGAACATGTCGTCCTCAAATGTCCAATCCATCGACCTCCCCCATGGACTGTACGGCCGGACGGTTTTGGATGATGAGACAATTGAATGGCTGCTCAACACCTGCCCCTAGACCTATAGTACGGCCAAGCAGTGGTTTGGACGAACAGGCTCAAACGACGACGACCACGACGCGCATATTAAACTTTTTCTCAGAGCAAACGACTAACTGATATAAACCGTTCCCTTTGCACTATAGGAAGCTTCGACCTAGGGATGTCTGCAGCCTTAAGTGACGCCTGGTCATTCGCAGACTCCCACTCCCCCATGCAGCGTTTTGTGAATCGGTCCTCTTGGAAGTCATCACAGCACCATTATAATAACCGTGATGGCGCCGTCAATGCGTGTGACCTTTACTAATATCACATATATATGCTTGTGTTTCATCAAAGTAATTGTGCTAGAGGCAAGAAGCGCATGCCTTTCTACTACCGCCACATACCTATCTTCGTTTTCTTTCATGTACTTGTGTGTACCTGGTTACTGCCATGCATGTTTAAGTCTACTGCACTTCGTGCGGAAGTGAAGACATTATGCAATACAATTATGCAATGTTTTCTACCTCAACATGACATATAAAATGTGGTTTATCTAAAGTACAGGCCTACCGAGGTCTACACTGCAGGTCTATCACGAATTATTGTCGAGGGCCCGAAGAGGGTGGGCGAACGGGGCGACGGCCTCGGGCATCCAACGCAAAATATATAATGGTTTCTAACGTTAACTCTGGTACCAATGACTCGGGGCGCTTTTAAGGTGCGGGACCCACTTTGATAAGATAGGTCAAATAGGCTTACAATCGACTCTGACTGGGAAGTGTTGGTTTGCAGCTTCCATTGTAACATGCAAACTTAGTCTAGCTGTTTGATTTGGCTTGCTGCAATTACGCGTGCATAGTGTTATTCCTTGCCTTCGTTCGCTACCAACAGACGACTAGTTGAAAAACTGTGTCACAAACCTTGTAACGTAGAACATTGCTCAGGGCAATGATTGCGAAGTCTTAAGCTCAGAGGTAACCGCACTGAACAACTTTATTCAGTACAGCCATTGCCAAATTGTAGAGCTGTTTCGGTTAACATCACTTTAAGTCAGGGGTGGGCAATTAATTTGGCTCAGGGGCCATTTTGAGAATCGCGCATTTAGCGGAGGGCCTTACCTTCTTAGGGAAATAGAAGCAAGTTTCGGTTAAGCTAGCCTCGGCACTAACATCTACTGTGGTAAGTTGGAGGAAATTTCAGATTTGAAGATTTTTCATAAATGCTTCCGCGGGCCACTTAAAACGCTGTGGCGGGCCACATTTGACCCGCGGGCCGTTATTTGCCCACCCCTGCTTTGAGTAGAGCCTTCACCACAAGGCACAATCATAATTAAACGTATTGTTTGCGCTTGCGTTATGTTTTCAAACTAAGGTTCATCGCCTCTAATTTATCAAAATGAGACAACACCGTTTGTAAGCTTTTCTTGTAGAAATGACTTTTCTATGAGCGCAAACATACCGTTGAACGAAGGAGTCAAACTGTTTGCGAAACCCACACTGTCTATCTGATGTCACAGATTCACTCAACTTGCACTTCAAGCCTACAATCCGAGCTTTAAATGGCCCACGCAAAAATACCAGTTGCACTATCTCGCTTCAAGAACGTCATTTTCCTATACCGTTTTTTCATACAGAAAAACAGCAGTTCGATTGAAACTGAGCATCTTCACCTTTGTAGAGTTCTTCATTTCACCTCTGTTAATAAGCCCAGCTAACAACCAGGCTAGAACTTGTGGCACTTGTTTATTGAAAATATCCCACTGATTATTATTTAACCGTATGAGATGTGCCAAGAAATGTCCGTCGCCGGTGCCGATAGCTGTTGGGGATGTAATGACATAGGCGTACGGGAAGGCATTCTACTGGTGGGGCGGAAAAAATTTGCCCTGAAAATAACAATTTGCCCTATAAGTAACTTTTTAAGTTTAATCCGAATGGGGCCTGAAACCTCTTGTAAATCTGTTCTATGCAGTTGAATTCGTTTATAACGGCTTCGTCTGTAGCGTCAACTCACCTTCAACGTTACATTTTGTTCGTTCCCTATGGCATCTTTTGCATGCATTTCAATTCGCTTATGACGTCATTTCGGCAGCAACCGGAGCTAATGCAACACCCTCCATATGTTGACCCTACATAACCACGACATGAATACCTAAAAAATTAGAGTAAAGTAACAGTCGTGTGTAATATTGCGTCATTTTGATCATTTTGATCTACCATCTCCACTTTAAGCCAGTTATCAGTCGAAAGAAAATGTTGCAGGTTCAAAATCTTCGACGATGAAATTGCATGCATTAAATATGAAAATATTATCAAGTAGAGGCATCAAGAGTTTGAGAAACTACAAATTGGATTTCCAAGAAAGAGTTATTTCATTATTTTCGTCAACTACATTTCATGGTTGAAGTTTTTTGAAGACTGTTAAATTTGGGGTTAAGACATTTTCATAAACATATGCTTAACCAAGCTGGCAAGTACGGACAGCAAATAAACATGACTTCTCAACAAGCACAAGTAACCAGAACTATAGAGTTGGATTATCGGGATAACGGTTAACCGAAAGTTTTGTTTTTTTTGCTATCCGATACTCCGATACAAATCTGTCGTTTACCCGGAGGATAAAGGATCGTGACCCGTTACTAAGGCGTTTTACGCTTTATTAGCAATTTTGGATATTCTTTGTTTCCAGATACAGGTGGCCTAAGTTCTATTAAAGTCATTAAATTATTATTTTTACCGAAGAGTACTTTCGCGTTGTAAGTCTGCGTTGTGCTTCATAAGAAATGCGTCGCAGATGCAGTAAATTTTAAAAATACTTGATGTGTTTCATATACGTTTGTACAGTGCTTGTATGTATATTTACCATACAAATTTGTTATGATTTTACAATCAAAACATCACGCAAATCTCCTGAAATCAATTTTCTAACAATTAGCGGTTATTATCTGGACAGAAATTTGACGTCCGATGACGTCAACCAAAAATGCGAAAACTTCTCCCATTATGACGTCATCCACAACAAACAAAATATAAAACTTTCCAATTATTTTAATCGAAACTAGAACACTTTCCAGATCTTTTAGAGAGTTTAAAGAGCTCTCTAGATCTAGCGGCTTGGCCAAAAATGTGCCTTGCACCTTGCACATTACTTCTGCGGGCACTGAAGGGGCGGTTAGCTAAAATACAAATATACGGATTATCCCGAGAAAAAAAAACTATGGATATCCGACCTACCCTA
>JGI24158J21664_10010252_pt1 | contig 12504 bp, 8 predicted proteins | sample Ectturendosymbi3_FD_21664 | JGI IMG/M metagenome (IMG submission 21664) | reverse complement strand
CCCTTTTGCTCACTAATTGTGACTGTTTGTGCCACAAACGTGCGTAAGCGTCACACTTGGCAATTAAAGCAGCTTGACGCTTCAACAAGAGATGATCATGGCTATTCAGACAGCGGCAGCGCACTAACTTGCATACCTTCACTCAGGGGCCATTCCAGATCAGCAGCGTCCATTGGGCTCATCACCCAACCTACACTGTGTGAATGCAACCGTTCGTGGCTTGTAACACTGGAATTGCCATTTGCTCTTTCTGGCTGGCACTATCGTTGCCCTGTGACGATGGTTACGCAACTATTAATGAGAAGTTTTCATGGGAACTCGTCCATTATTACGTAACGTACGTCACAGAACAATGATAACGCCAGTTAATCCTCTGCGTCTTAGGCCCATTCATAGTAGCCCGAGTTACCGGACAGTTTATCGTTCGTTTGAAATTATTAATGGGTACTGTTCACTGGATTGGAATTCAAATCCAATGTTCTATGCAAACTCATTGCTTCAAAAAAACATTCAATCTGATATGAATTAAATTTGAAAAAATACTTAATTGCAGGGGGAGCTCGGGCTCCAATGGATGAGCCCGAGTGAAGAGCGAGCGAACGTATTCGAGAGAACCGTTGCTACGAATGATATTTTTTGATTCACGTCACCTGCAAATTGCACGCGGAAGGCCAACCTGAAACGGAAATATATGAACACGGACAAGGCGCAATGGAAAGAGCCAGAATTAACGACCTTAATCAGTGAAGTGGGTGGTGGCACAAACATGCAAAGCAAGCAAGCCCGTGTTCTACAATATAAAGCGTAGTCGAAGGCTCGCGTTGATCCCGAGTGCTGGAATCGCCACTGCCCACACATGATTTAAATGTTTTTGCACAAAGACTTTTCCCCACAAACACGTGCTGGTGTTGATTGACTTGTCAACACTCGGCACTCCACAGTCCCATTCGATTTGAATAAGTCAGGGGCAACTCAAAACAAAAACGCACTGTGACCTTAATCCCCAGTAAAATAAACACTCGGATTTCGTTACGTTGTCAGGTAGCTTTGCACTTTGTTGCACGGCATCGGCGAAGCACGATGACTGTCTGATCGCGAACGATAATCCCGACCTATTGTTTCTGGTCATACTTCTACTGGTTTGCAATAATTTGATCCGATTAGTTGAAGATAACACAGCAACTTCGCTTGGTCTTCTACGTACAGTAGCAAACTGCTTTAAAACGTTAAACAGACAAATAAGTTTCTTAAAACAAACAAATATTCCTTAAAACGTGCAAATGAATTTCGGTTCATTGTCGTACAGTTCCAATCGTATTCGCTTGGAAGTTGAACTGTAGAGATTTTCGTAGCAGTAAGCTAATTCATGTCGAGTCCTGCCGTTCTATCGCAACGTTTTTGTGTTAAAAATTCATGTTGCCTACTTCTTAAACCTTGCAAGTTTGCTGTGCCTAAGTTAAAGCAGGGTTGTATGAAGTGCTTCGATAACGAAGAGAAAAGTGAATGCTCCCAAGTGGTTAAACTAAAACCTAAACTAATTTGTTTTACTTTCTTTTTTGGTTGGTAGTTTTTGGATTTGGACCTGTATAAGAGCTTACTTGCAACATGCTCATTTGGCCATCTAAGCAAAATATAGCGACACATGCACGTTCAACAGAGCTGAAGCTTGACAGCGTTCGACCGTAAAAACTTGTGTCATTGAAGTCATTTGAGAGAGTATGCCCGACGGACTTTATCAACCGCGTTGCGCAATATGTGCACATGCACACCTGTAGAATGCATACATTTTTTAATTTTACTTGTTTACTAATAACGTTTACAAGGTATCTGCTTTGATGGATTATTTATCAGCCTTCTCTAATAATTTAAATTGTTTTTTTTTAGATGAGTATTGTTTTCTGTAAAATTAAAAGACTAACTCCTGCCTGATCATATTTTGCAAACGTTAGAGATGAACGGGCATTTATATCAATTTAAAACAAGTTTCCGTATTCTTGGAAAGTGCAAGTAGGGTTTATGAATTCATCATAAAAGAATTATCACTTTAAGTAATTAATTCAGCTGAAGATCGGAGTTGGAGTCGGATAATCGAAATTGCCCGGAGTCGAATGACGGGACTTCCGACTCCACAGCCCTGCTTGGTACAACAGGTCACTCTGTATGTGATTATGGATTATCCGACTCCGATCCGATTATGGATTGTGATTATCAAGTGTTTCGACATATTGCCTGTTGCACCTGAGTGGCAAGAGAAAGTACCACGTTTTGTGTTGACGCCACAAAAACGTCAATACTGGACTCGCTTTGAACTGCAAACTCACTGTCTGCAACTTTGGTTATGTATGATTCTCCCAAGTGTGGAGGTTCAAAAGACACGCATCTCCGACGTTTGAGCACCACATTTAAAATCCAATGAACAAGTCCACTGCGGTACCTCAACTAGTGGCGTAAATAGAGCTTTGAGCATGCTTGAATATATTAAAAGTTTTCTGAAAAGGTCGCATAGTAGTGATCACATCAAGAGTAGAACGTTTTCCTCCTTGCAGTTTTATATTCAAGTCGCTGAGGTGTTACACTATGTCATCCAAAAATCCAACAGATTCCCTTTCTTTATCATTTCCCAAAAAAGCTGAAAATACCTTAGCTTTTCTTCACATTTTATGGACTTCCCGTGAAAAAACAAAATTTCCTTCCCAAAGGCCCAAAATCTCTGCAAAACTCTTTCCTTACTCAACCATCTTTCATGATTGTGCACTAGGAATTTGTATAATTCCATTGTTTTCGGCAAGAAAAGGTTTCACCGCTATTTTCTAGCCTTGAATCCACTATATTCACCAGTATAGACCTTGTAGTGACGAGCTATTGTTAAACAATTATGACGAAACAATAACCAGATAAAGATAACAAGTCCAACTCGGTGAGCTACAATATAGTTGAACAACAGCTTGATTAACAATCACTCATACAGTTGACGATGAGTTGCTTCAGAAGTACGGCCCAAAGGGCCAGATTTTGGGATAAACACTTTCGGGTATAGAATAAACCTTTGAGAGGCTGACGAGGTCCGCCAGTCACTATCCAAAGGTCCGGATTCGGACCGCGGTCCGCCATTTGAGTAGCCCTGCCCTAGAAAAAAGAAACTTCGCTATTGTCCTGTGTATGATACTCTTAACGTAGTTTCATTTACAAGCAGTGCTGTTTGACCCAGTAGAATTTGTGATTTGAAAGTTCGTCTTTATATTTCACAGGCTAGCATATTTTCTCAGAAATTTAGTGCTATGTATACTTTTCACTTTGCTGAAACTAAAGACCTAGTTAAATCATTGCGTACACTATTATTCTAACATCAAGTAATTCACACGACCTTATTTTCTGCTATGGATGCTTGGAATTGTGTTTTGAATCCAGAAAATGGAAAAACCGTGTTTTAAGAAACTGTTGAGTTTCACAGAAACAAGAAGGGAAGACACCAATGTGTATCCTCCTGATGACCAGGTCTTTTCATGCATGCAGTACTTTCCAATACATTCTACAAAAGTTGTTATTGTGGGCCAGGGTCCTTACCATGGTCCGGGACAAACACACGGGCTTAGCTTCAGTGTTCCCAAAGGAGTTCCTGTGCCCAGGAGTCTGCGGAACATTTACCAAGAACTGGAAGCTGATATTCCAGGATTTCAAATCATGGAAACTTGTCTGGTTTCAAATCATGGAAACTTGTTTCAAATCATGGAAACTTGTCTGGTCCAAATCATGGAAATTTTTCAAATCATGGAAAATTTCAAATCATGGAAACTTGTCTGGTCCAAATCATGGAAACTTGTCTGGTTGGGCAAAACAAGGTGTTTTGTTGCTCAATTATGTGATGACTGTGGAAGACGGTAAGGCAAACTCACATAAGGGCAAAGGCGGGGAACACTTTACTGATGCAATCATTTTCTGGCTCAATCATAACCTTGAAGGAGTTGTGTTTTTACTGTGGGGTGAATATGCTCAAAAGAAAGGAGCATCGATAGATGAAAAAAACACTTTGCTTTAAAATCCTCCCATCCATCTCAATTTTCAGTCCGAAAAACAAACTTTCCATTTTCTGGTTGTAGGCATTTTTCTAAAACTAACCAATATTTAGCAGAGAAAGGACAATCACCAATCATTTGGAATGATCTGCAACTATAACAGAAATCAGAGCAAGTCATCATTTCTGCCAATGTTTAAATGTTAGACTATCACCTGAGTGGTTTAATGTTACAGTGTAAATAGTTCAAACGTTTTGGTTAATTAAAGACCGGTTGTGCAATTGCAGTGCAAGTATATGGTTGNAAGGTGATTGATTTTAAACTTATGGTACTAAACGCATNGCTGACTGCATCATGATAATCTTTCATTCAAATGCAACTTGGAAAACCCGTTTTATCGCCGCCATGCCCGCCAACTTTTGGTTTTTCTGCGATGCTTTACTACAAACGTCCCGATCAATCTTTGATCCTTTTTAAGATTTACTTCAACATGTTTTTCCATCTTGCATGCAAATCCTTTGAAACAACAGTTATCTTGCCTGTGCACGTTTTTCTTGGGTTTTGTGAGGACATCGTGGCTATAATTGAAATATTTACCGAAAAGCAAATTTCAGTTGGTTGTTTGTGTTCTCCAGTTAAAAATGTTTTATTATTAAAAGACAATTGTGTTGACCGCAGGTCTGAAGATTGTGTTGACCGAAAATCAGTTATTTGTGTTAATTAGGGATTTTTAATTATTAAAAATTACGAAAACTTTGTTAAACCGGTTGTACGGACTTGCCAACTTATTCTTTTTTTCTAAATTGGCCAAACAAGGTTGTTTTATTCGCCCGTGTCATACACGTGTAGTCAAGACATGCAATTTTCTTGATTGAAATTCGCTCCACTAGGCGATGCGTCTAAGCTCAGGGGAGGATCCAGGGGTGGGGCGATTGGGGTGATCGCCCCCTAAAACCTACGAAAGTAACTTTTTTCACCACGATTTTGTACAATTCTGAAAGACACTTGAATGCGAACTGAGACTTGACTGCCAAAAATAACTGAAATCGGCCCCCATTAACTTGCGGGCTGGATCCGCCCCTGGCTAAGCTGCAGTTTTCCACCAAACTACAATTTTGCAGCGTGGTATTTTCGAATTTGCAAAATGTAAACAGACAAAATTGTGAGAATTTTATAATTTCCGGTAGTCAGAAATTCCCTAGAAAACACAAACTTTGCGATTGCAATGTGTTTGACCCTCTTAACGTAGTTTTCGGATCGAATCTGCGAAGGGCTTGGGAGAAACTATGTTGATCCGCAGTCAGCGAAATTCTGCCTTCTTCCTTGCAGTTGTTGTAAACTAGCATATGCTTGTTTCATGTAAGCGTGTTTATTGAACAATATTTGAAAGTTGTATGCAACTTTTACAAACTTTTTCATGGAGCATCNTGCTTGGAAATGTGCGCAGAATCTTTATGAGATTATTTGTAAAAAAATTAAGTAAGTAAATGAATAAAAACATTCAAATAATAACCACAGTTTACTGACTTTACGAGAGTATTTTCCCGAGAACATGGACTTTCTTTTAAGAAAAGGTGTTTATCTTTTTGACAATATGTCTAATCACTGGCGTGCAAAAGCCTGGTGATGCCCGGGATAACTGCTTGATTGTATGCCCCTTACTAAATTCTAGTATTCAGTGGCGTGTGGTGGTCAATATTACCGGATATACGCTGTTTGTGACGTCACAATATGACGTCATATTCACGTTTGCAAATCAATGTTTTGGCGAAGTTTGTTGACCCAACATGCATATTGTTCTACACGCACTCTCCTTACTTGTTGTTGTACATTGTTGTACAATGTTTTATTGTAATGAACAAATTATCAGCGCTCCAAGTTAGTAGACTGAAGCGAAACAGCACTCAACGCTAAGACAGTGCAGTCCATAACTGCAAAAATACCCGGCAACGCGTTAAAACAGGGGAGTCAGTAGAATACACCCAGTGCTACGTCAGCGCAGTTCACAACTGCAAAAATATAAGGCTGCGTGAATATTTCGTCGAATAGTAGTTGAGCACAGAAAGCATGCGGCTTGGATGGCGGACTCCCAGGTCGACAGTTTGAAACTTGCGAAATACACAAGAATTGAGAATGCGTATAAATTCTCAGCAATCCTTGAAGTACAGCGTGGAATTAACGGAAGTCGACAGTGGAATAAATTCCGAAGAGTCAGACTTTTTGAGGATGCAAATCATATTTGATGCAGAAAAGCGTCGATTGGCATGAAACTACATCGAAAACGATTTTTCTAAAACTCATCAATAATAGCATTTTTGAAGAATTTATTTGATTAATAACCGAAAAACGAGTGTGAAACTTGCGTCAACGACGAACTTCCAACTTAGCACAATTTTCAGCCAGAGCCTAGTTGCCAATGCATACGACGAAAACAACAGTTAGTATAAATAAACAGGTGCGCTTTGATTGTCGATTCTCATTCAATTCGCCCTCACAACTAAATCGCCTTATTTCTCTTTTCATTCGTTTATTTTCGTGCCCGCCTTTCCTCTGGGCAGTGTTGCAGGGACGGAAGTCCTAGGAGGACTCGAAATACCTCAGGGTCAACAGCAAATTTCAGATAGTTGTGCTGAATCCACCTTAAGATGGAACTAAGAAAGGTCGGAGTTGTAGCCACACCACCTGGTCCTTATACGACCTCTGGGCCGCTTTCACGTGGGTGCAGCCAACAGGCAGTGGCGTAACTAGGAGGGGCAAGGAGAGACATCTGCCCCTTGGCGCAGCATTTTGGGGGGCGACAAATTGAGGTCGGATTGCTAATGACCAAATATCAGTGGATGCTAATAATTACTATTTCCAAAATGTTGAATGCTAGTCGGGGGCACGCAATTAAGATATTTCATCAAGAACACCAACGCTCGCAAAATGAGCAGTTGCTAACCTTAGGGATATTATAAGGCGTAACTTGTATCTCCAGCAATCAGCGCTCGCATGTGATTTGACTCACGGCTGCGTCACAATGCTTTCAGATAGTTAGGGGTGCGAACTCATGCTATAGTTGAGTCATAATGGGGCGGGAATCCAAAGCTCGCAGTGGATGCAGTATGCTACAGCGCACCATGTCTTGCACTGATGCAACGCCTTAGGGCAGGGGTTCTCAAACTTTTTCTGACTGTGTACCCCTTAGGCATGTCGACAGATGAGCATGTGCCCCTGAAACTGCTTATAATAAAAAGGTTCAGTAAAATACCAAAATTTCACTGAATTTTTATGAGAACTTTTGGATTTTTAGAACTACAAAGGTAGATTTGATTTTTATGTCTTAAAGTCCATTTGTTGCAGCACTAAAAACCATGACAACATTCATCCATGTATCCCCAGCAGCACCGAAACCATGACAACATTCATCCATGTATCCCCAACTGAGCTATCGCAGGCTGTAGCAGCAAGTCTGTCTTGAGGCGATGCGTTGGTCAATTAGGCCTAATGCTTTCTTTGATTGTTGCGTGACCGCTTGTAGGCGCATACCTGAGTGTAGTAGGACACTCAGTGGCAGTTCGTCTTTCGTTTGCTAAGTCACAGCGTAAGATACGTTGGTGTTGTATGCTGTTAAAAGTGCATATGAAGTAGTGTAGTAGGTGGTAGCATTAGCAAGTCGCATCGTTTCTGCCAGTAAAGCAAACGTTTGATAAGTTGTTTTTCTGTTTACGTATTCATGTCTTGCTTGTCATACGTTAATTCTATGTTCATTTTGTTCAGAAAACCGCATTAGCACGAACGGACCTCGATCTGCCTTGAATTGCAACTGTTATCGTCAACGCAGACTGTTAGAAAAATCGAATAAACCGGGCAATGTGTTATTGCGCGTTTTGTACTATCAATGTGCAGTAGAGGACAGAAACGAAGTTCTGCTGAAACACAGACGTCACGGTCAACTAAGCACGTCGTGTGTCCTGAGGTTGTCATGTGACCACTGTTGAGTTCGCGTTGCATCCTCAACATGAAACGTCTCGTGACTCTGAAATACAAACAAAGGAAGATTTCAAAAGCGAGTCAAGAAAGCAACTTTGAAGTTTGTCAACGGTTTCATGGAATAGCAGTGATTGGTATGAATATGGGAACACCAAAAGTCGCATCACCGAATGTACTGAATTCCAAGAGAATGAAGCAGGAACAAAGCAAAGACTAAAAACTTTCTGTCTACAAGGACATCGTAATGTGTATATATTTAGACCATTGTGTATTTACACTCCGCGTGTAATCGCAAGTCACAATTAGGAAGAGAGTAACCCAAAACATTATAGAAATTAGTTACATTAACAATCCGTTTAAAATTGTAAATGATAATCACGATTCAAATGGATAAAAACGAACAACAACGGAAAACATTCCGGATTACGGAGAAAACGGAAAACGGAACGACCGGTATCTCCGGAAAACCATTCTCGAACGTGATTCGTCGAAAACAAGAGCGACGTTTCGAGACGTGAAAATCAGCCAATGAGAGTCGAGGAGACCGGAGCGGCGCTGGGTATAAATACCCGTGCATTCGCGAGGTCCAGGCGGCATTCATCTTGTCACCATAAGTTAAGCAGTGGGCATACCAAGCTTAACACCTAAACCAGCAGTGGGCATACCAAGCTGGCTTAGTCAGAATATGTAGCAGTGGGCATACCAAGCTGGTTGGTCCAAGTGGGCATACCAATGGACTAGATTACCGAATGAAATTTATAGCCTAGTGGCTTATTTTAATCCCGATATTGTGGGATACCATGGGTTACTCTCTCTCTCTCGTGAAATAAATGAACTCTTGTTAAACCCCTGTTGCTCGCAGTAACGTTTGTTACGTGCGTTAATCTATGATACTTGCATTAACCCCGGTTATTTCGAAATAGTTTCTGACAGATGTGAGAATAATTGCGCAGTGCTTAAAACTGTCTTAATAAAACCATGAGTGAATACAATTTTGTTTTGTGTTAATACTGAGCGCAAAGTCGTACGACAAAGGGCGGGTCCAGGTTTCTTAATTGTAAATTTGGGCGTGCCTAGGACATGCTCCTGTTAAATTAACCAGTGCTCTCGAGGAACTGTTCTAAGTAACTAACCTGAATGTTACACCACTTCAACCAATCATGTTCATCCAAAGGCAGAATAACTCCAGCATATTTTGCCTCATGAGGCAAAATCAACATATTGCCTTACATTAAGCAGGGCTGTCAATCAACATGTGCATATGTTGCTGTAGTATTTCCAATTCTGTGGAGTCAAGGCAAAGTTGGATTGAATTTTTCCATGATTTGCGGAGGAGGAGCAAATGCGGAGCAAATTTTTTCGGAGGAGGAGCGGACGCGGAGTCAAAAAATGAGACTCCGTCCATCTCTGCAACCAGGGTACCGCCCTACGCAGTAGGCAAAGATGAGTATGGCAGAGGTGTGCAGACTGGGCTTTTTTGAGTCCGGTCCAATCCTGTTTTGAGAATTTTGAATCCGAATCCGCTCCAGATCCGGCTTCAACCGAAATTTCTGGCCTCTGCGAATTTTCTGACCTGTTATTGTTTTTCAGTTATTTTGCTTCTCAGAATAAAGAAATAAAGTCTTCCAATTAGTTTTTTGATGTGTGTTGTGCAAATTGAAACATTCTGGTAACGTCAGGTTTCCACAACAAGCTATAACACGGGAATAACTTTAACCCTTGAAAATTTTCGGACTTAGTCTTTGACCTGAATTATTTTCTTTTTCTCACCACGAACCCATACCCTAACCCGACACACTTACCTAAACACGAATTCCAAAGCCCTAATAATCAGTTTTATCAGCGTATTTGGTATGTAGAATATTATTCTGTGCATGCGTACACAGTGGCGTAGCAGCCATTTGGACATTCTGGATTTATCCAGGGGCGGCAGAATCAGAGGGGGCGGCAAAAATTGGCCTAAAATCGTACGTTGTAGAAAATATTCTGCACTTTCAAAAATATTCTCAGTATAAAGTTTTTCGCAGTTTCTTTAATCATTGTTTCCTAAACTCAAATTGTTTTATAATAAATACCACGGCCAAAGCAAACGATACAACTGACATCTTGCAAACGTTTCGATAACAACTGTTATCATCTTCAGTGCATAGCAATTGTTTTTCTTCGTAATTCTGTTGAACGCATCCACTTAAAACACACAACTACTGCACTTTAGCCAGGTTTGTACACGCTTAATTCACGTTGCTTCCCCGAAATAATGGTTTGATTGTTACGTATGGCTATCATTGTTACCTGTGATAAGGTCTCAATCGCATATGTCACACAGGAGCCCAATGGTGTACCGACATGTCTTGATGCTCTTGAAGTTGTTTGGTACAATATTTGCGAACAGAGTGCACGAAAGAGATTATGATTTTGGTTTGCAGTTGAAACGATGTTAAGTTAGGTTAAATTTTAACTGTCTGTGAATTATTTCAACCTGCAAATGTAGCGAGCGAAAGAAAGTGGATGTTCTTTCAAAAAAAAGAGAGAAGTTAGGCAAGAGGAATTGAAAAAGAATGAGGGAGCCATATTGATGTTCGTAAACATCTCTTCCGGCGCTATTTCACNAAACGAGATGCACGAGGTTAGCAGTNCTANCACCAGTAAATCAATACCAGAAGTTGAGGAACAATCAACGCCTGGNCGAATTAGAAATAATGAAGAAGCAGATGTTGAGAGCAATATAAGTAAAGCATATGCAGCCAAGTTGTAAACGATGACCTAACAATTTTACGGAATGATTTGTCATGTAGTTCAGTCTTTTTCAACCCTTTTGCGGCAGCGGAACCTTCCGCAACTGTTTGCGTTGCTCATGAAACTTTGTGCAATGATCCAAGTATCTATGTTGCTACAACTGCATAGAACTGTGGTTGCTAATTTCGTCCCAGGCAATTTCGGTCTGTTTCGGCGGAACCCCTGGCAGCCACTCCCCGGTTGAAAAACACTGATGCAGTTAGTTGGCCAGAACCAGTAAACCATAATATAAGAGTTGAGTTAGTCAAATCTGGACCAGAAAGATATCGGAATATAGATGGACTTTCCAATCGAAAATTCGAGTTATAAACGTAGGAGATAGTGAGAGAAAGCTGTGAGTTACCTGTCAGCGAAATGGTTTCACAAGACGCTGAAAAAAGGTTTAGACCAGTGGTTCTCAAAGTCTTCACAGTCCTCCCTTACAAACCCAAACATTGTCAACTCCTTCTGTACAAACGTAACAAAAAACAATTGCACAAATTTCATACGACCTGGGTATGGTTCCAGGTGTCTTTTCAAGAGCTACCTCAGGGTAAAATTAAAACATTAACAAAGAACAATTTCACAAAAGAACAATTTGAAAAAATTGCAAAAGAAATTAAAAACGATTACACCAAACGAATTTACAAACAAATTTTATGTGTTGAATAAACAAATAACAAAAACTTAAGTTTTTTTCATCCGCAACTTATCTTCCCACAGTTCCTCCCTGGAAAAAATTTCCTCCCAGGAATTAAAAATTCCTCCCTTAATGAGCCAAGTGGCACTTGTTTGAGAACCACTGGGTTAGATGGTTCTGAGGTCGTGATTGGTATATTCAAAAATCGATTCAAGATAATATTGCTTCTGTTGCAAGTTATTTCGGTCGGAAAATGATTTTTTATATGTTTCCAAGCCTTTCAACGCGTTCTCGCATTTAAATCCTATTTTATTTGATCACGAAAATTCCAAAGTTCATCGAGATTGCTTAAGTAAATGGTATGTGCTCAAACTGCAACTTCACATCCATCAAGCAGTTGATAAAGGGATGCAGGTTGTCATGGATAAAAACGAAAGAAATGGAGAGCCATCATTCGTATTACTGTAAAATTGATGTCATCCTTTTTCTAACCAAGTAAAATCTTTATTTTCGTGGCCATCGTGAATACTTTGACGCAAAAAAACAACGTAACTTTCTTGAAAGTGTGAAGCTGATTGCCGATTATAATCCTGTCATGAACGAACATCTCTCTGATATTCAAGTACGGAGAAACGCATGTTAACATACCTTCCTCTGACTATGCAAAAAATTTAATTAAACTTCTGGGAAAAAAAGTAAAATCTTATTCTAACAGAAATAAAGGAAGCGACATACGTTTCAATCTTACTCAACCGAACTCCTGATGTGTCTCACACCGATCAGATGGCTTTAGTAGTGAGATACGCAAAAGTTGGGGAAAGTGAAGCACAAACAAAGGAGTCTGTTTTTCTTCCCACTACATGGGAAAACGGCCAAACAAATTACTAATTATATTCTCAATGAGTTTCGTGCAAATGACTTGGACGCGATGATGTGCAGAGGTCAAGCTTATGACAATGTTTCCACAATGTCAGGAATCCTCGAACCAGAATGATCCAAAAACAAACCATTTATCCAATTTCAAAAGCTTTACTATGATTACCTATTAGAAAATTATACTTAGTTTTATTCTCACACATGCAATGACATTGGCTTAGGAAACTG
>JGI24158J21664_10010251_pt1 | contig 12505 bp, 6 predicted proteins | sample Ectturendosymbi3_FD_21664 | JGI IMG/M metagenome (IMG submission 21664) | reverse complement strand
ATTTTATTTAACGGCTGCAATTTCCTTATGCATATGGGCGAAATTTCACAACGTATAAATCGTCCAAAAATCGACAAAAACAATCTTAAGGTAATACNGACATACTATATCAAGTATTTCAAGAATTTAACGAAAATACATCTTNAATGTTGCATAAAATTTAGAAACAAGTCAACATAAATCGCGTACGTTTTTCGTAAGATTGCAGCTTTACAGCATTTNAAGTGACTATATTGGCAGNATCTGCAAGAACTAAATCTTCAATACTTNGCAACGAACAAAATCCGACGTTTCATTACGAAAACAGTCATGCAGCAATGACAGCAAATTTTCCTTTCCAGCACTGCGAGTTGNGGCAACTAACGCCAACGCANCGCGTTACTTAAATTGAGAAGCGACGCAATAGTCAGACTTTGGGGGGCAATCCCATCCAGGGCAAGTGGTATAGGTGCCATACAGCTTTGTAACCGCAACGAACTTTAGGCTTTGCCATAATTGAACATACGTTCAAAACTTCAGTTGGAAGTTGAGCGCATGCCAGGACAAATTTCCAAGAATCCCAACTGGAGATAGTTACACGCCTGAAGGGTAGTGATTATTTGCGACGCGACAGCGCACGCAAGCGAATGAGTGAGGTCAGCGCGTATGGCGCTTCATTCGTTAACTCGGTGCGTGCGTCCCTCCCGGTGCAGTCTTTGATTGCTTACGCCGGAAGTCAAGCTTGCGGCGCTTTCTTGACATCATCATCACCAGCAACAGCAGGGTGCGCGCAGCTCAACGTAAGGCCATTGCAACGGATTCCAGCGCAACCTACGCATCTCTTTCGAGCTAATTTGCATGTGCGTATCTTAACGAGCAGCTCGCGTGATGTTTTCCTTGCGGTTACGCAGCCACGTGACTTCATTTGCCGGCAATGTGAATAAAAAACGCTCATGAAAGGACGGTCGATTTTAGTGTCTTGCATGAAGGAAGGATGTCATCGAAAGTAGTGTATTTTCATATGGTACCGTTGCTTTGATGGTGAAGAAAGCGTAATGTAAGGGTGGTAGCTACATTAATTTTTCCTCTTTTTTTGCATGAACTGGAGCGCATTGTCAAGGTGCATATACAAAACAAAGCTTCTAATAAAACTGCGTCAAAACATGGCGTCAGCAAACAGAACAGAGCAGTGCGATTGACTAAATATAGCACGTGCAAGAGCAACACTAAACATCTAGAAGTGTATCAATTTTTGCAACATTAATCAAGGTCGGATACTCACATCTCTCATTATTTTTACAGCTTCTCTCGTTTTTCCCAGCTTCCTTGCGCACATTGCAAGCCTTCGCTTGATGTAAACCAGAACGTTAGTGTCGCGACCTGAAAATGAGAACATGCTGAGAGTTGCTTTCTACCAGCGCTTTTCTCGCATTGTCACGATTTACGGCAATCTGGTTTCTCATGTGACTCGAGTCAAAAACAAAACATTCAACAATAATAAAAATGTGTATTAATTGTTGGCGAAACCAATGCTTGAGGATTAAGCACTGGCTGGAATATTTCTACGTTCGCAGCTGCCTGCAGCAAAAATTGCAATAATTTTGAGGTTGCCCATCCTTTACCTGGATATGATACGAACTACGCAATGAGCCGCAGACGTGGCCCATCGCGCGAGCGATGGGCCATGTCTGCGCCACATCCATAGAATAACCATCCGGGTCATGGTTTCGCTATGGCAGTGATTGCCAAAGTATCGGTCGAGGGCCAAACGAGGGCCGCAAAGGGTCAACAAATGGGTCTTGCTGAGGCGATCCGAACCTGGCTTGTATATTTTCAACCTTGTCTGTCTGCAGCGTGGGTACTTGAGCAGAGAGTAGATTGCTGACATTGAAAACGAACTTAGCAATTTTCTGCCAAAAAGCATCCATGCAATCATTATTACATTCATGTTAGCGTACGCTGCCTAAGGCTTTGGTTGTGAGATTGTCACCAAACTCAGATTTGAGTCGTGCTCAAAAATGTTTGGGAACCGCTATGCCACGGGAGGAATTCACAGTCGCGATCGCTCGTTCGTCTCTGACTCATTGCAGGCGACACTTCCCAGCGCAACGTCACAAATCTTGCCGGAAGTTTTTGAGGAGTCTAAACACAGAACAACGCAAGTGTCGACGAGCTGTGCTCGTCAGCTCGATGCTGATGACATCTTTACTGATAACCGCGAACTGCTCAAGGTTTACTTGGGAAAAATAAGAAAGGAAACACGTAACACACAAGAAAGATTGGCGAGAACTTCTGGAGTTGCGGAACAAACGTTTCTATAGTTGCAACCATGCTGATTTGCAAAATGGCGACTGTGAAGAAATACTTCCAAGCTTTATGCTGTTTGCTCCACAAGAGAGCGTTCAGGTAATCAAAACGTAACGCTTTCATGGATAAAATCAGCTGATTGTTCAATTAATGCCTTGCTGCATTACCTGCCACGGGAAACATTCCCGATCGCAAAATATGGACGAACTTTTGAAGCAAAGGTTGAAAAAACAGTATCGTCTGCAGCGAACTGGTGAGGTTTAGGATAAGTGATTACGTAATACCGCGTCATCATATGTTTTTTCCACAAAATTATCAACACTAGAAAGCACTTCGACAAGCAATATAATGCGAAATGTCGTTTCTGCGAATGGATCAGTGTGAGAGGTCGGTTGTTAGGTTTGGCGTCGGTATGGGTTATTTACAGGATAAAATACTTTTCGTTGCTTCCACTGTGAACTGTCATCCAAAATGGCGACGTGTTTTTTGTATGAACAACATACTCTGGCAAATGTGGTTGCCATCTACACCAAGAAAATCACAGGTTTAATGAATTAACATTTGTTAAAAAACAGCCGCCAAAAAAATGTAAAGAAACTGCAGTTTGAAGCGGCCGAATTCAACTCACGGTGTTCGGCGTCGTGTGCAGTGCTGTGATGTTGTAAGCTTTGACTCTTCCTGTAGATCATGTCACCCGATTTGAGAGCTTTCTTCAACAGCTTTTCCGCCTGCAGCAACGAAAACAGGTTTGCAGTGAAAAAACAATTGTAGGCAGTTTTAAGTGTCGGCATTTCGAAATTTATCTCGGGCAGGAACAACGCAGAAACGCATTTCATGGTCAAGCATGGTCTAACATCGCTCGTTTGTATGTTTATTCGCAAACGATCGATGCAACAGCTAAACAGTTGAAATACGATGCGCCACGGTCAAACTATTTGCAAAATCCTCTGCTGTTGCAACCGAGTTTCAATGCCTCACCGCCTAATTGCCACAACAGCCAAATGTTTTAAGTTAAGCAAACTCTATGGTTAGGCCAGTACTAGAAGACGAGCCCTTACATGATTATTATTAGGGCAACCAATTTCTTGACCCAAACTTAAATTTTGATTTTATAATTCACAAATTTTGACTTTATTTTGACCTATAAATTTCCTGCGTTTGCAACTACAAAATAAACTTTTCTTACAAAATAACCATTCTGCTTCTTTCTCCAGCACATATGACCGGCGAGGAGCCAGAGCTTGTTGATGCTGTTTTATTTTTCATGCGACTTCATACGAGCACAGGCTAAATTGTAATCAACTTAATTCTAATATTGATCAAATGCAAATAAAAACGTTCAAGTTTTGTGAAACCCAGGGACCCACTTTAGAGCAGCTAAAGAGCCGTAGGTTGCCGACTCCTGCCTTAGGTGTTGAGGTTAACTCGAAGCATATTCATGCATTATCTTTGAAACTTCTCAAAATTTAGTTGTTTAACTTAAAATTTAGTTGTTTAACTTTAGGCATGATCCATTGGTAACTACACTAATACCTATAGTAGAGTAAAACCTGAGAACATAGAGTGAAAACACTATATGCATAATGGATTAAGCATTGAGCATTTACGAAACCAATAATGGATTGAGCATTTACCAAATTACTGTAAGACCACATTTCTTGCCTACCATACCCAATCTCCATAATATCCAATCGTCCAGTAGTGGTGGGAAAACAACATTAGTACGTCAGAAGCCACAACAATCCCATTATTCTTACAGAATTGCAAATAAACTTGTAAAAGCACGTCATTATCTGTTGTTATAGTTTCAATAAAATATCGTCAAGACAAAAAACTGTGCTGCAAGAAAAGTTCAACCTAACGATAAATTTTGACCTAATGATAAATTCTGACCTTTTTTTGACCTAGTAACTTGGCAATCGCTAATGGTATCAGCATTGACTTTGGTTTGTGGACGTTTCATAAACTTCAAAAAAGGCAGAAAATTTTCGACTTCATTGACTTTTGGTTGCCCTAATAATCATACACGAAAAGCGCTACAGGGGTTCTCAAGCTTTTTCCCGTTAAGAACCCCCGAGTCATAAAACAATCAACCCGAACCCCCAGGTTAGCTGGCAAAGCCGTGGATTTCACACTGCATCACAACAACGCAAGATCAGGCAAAATCTGTGCGAAGGTTTCAATCGGCACGCATTTTCCTCTAGTATAGGACATTAAAAATCACAAATTCATGAAAACTCAAACGCCATCTAAATACCCTGGAAATCTTCCCGTGAACCCCTGGGGGTGCGCGAACCCAACCACTGCGCTAAGGCAACTGCAGCCCACAGACTTTGCGTTGCAAATGCGCGACTGTGCGCCGTAATCGAGAACAAGATTACTTCCCAATTTTTGCACAATGAATTATAGGAGGTAGAGACACAGGAACAGCGAGTCAGATCGCCGTATCACATTCTCTGTTCACTGAAAAATGACACGACCCTGCATCGAATGTCAGGTTGAGCAGTGCACCGGTATTTGGCACTCTCCATTTGTCTCTAACGGTATGCCATCTCTCTAGGGTTGAGCAGCATGGATTTAGTATTCCACCTAACAAGCCTATAACAATCACCAGGCAGCAATAAATTGCGTATTAAAAACACGTGGTTTACCGATGCAACACCTTAAGGCAAGCGCAAAAACAGCTGCTATATTTTAGTTGTAGTCAAACGCCAACTCCTTCGTCAGTATCCCCGAACGATTTTAAGCAACAACAAGCTTAAAGTCACCAGATTGAAGCTCTGCCAAATGCGCGTTACCTCGGCAATGGTCGTCGCTTCTTCTTCCGCCAACAAAATATAAGCTGACGCGCAACTGCAAAAAACGGCATTTGTGTTGAGACAAGATTCGAACAATCGTACACCAGATCTTGCGTTCAGTGTTAACAACTTTAATCCTTTCAGCGAACCTCGAGCACGAAGGTTTTACGGAAATAAAGTAATAGGTCTACTTTTTAGAACATTTGCAAAATTAAAATTCGGTAGAAAAAACATAAAAAGATTTGCAAGTGAAAAGATGCACTTGAGTATGAGTAGCAAGACTGGGATGACTGAGTGACTACATCGAATGTTTTTCTTGTTGTGAGGGTGTCGTGCTAACTTGATTTAAAAAATCAACTCATTTTCGAAGGTGACCGCAACTACGCGTCTCACTGAACTAGGCAAGCAGTTAGCCTTGACGTCGAAGGTTTAGGCGTCAAGTACTATAAGGCGCATGAAGAATGCGTCATATACCTCTTAAACCACAATGTTCACATTAAACGTGTGTTTAACAGCCCACCACCACTGCTACAAGTCAAGAGTGTGTAGGTTATCTCAGGCAAAGCAATCTTACTCCGGATCTTCGGCCAGAGCTCGGTGGGCAGCACTGATTCTTGCTTTGGGACTGCGTTCTCTCCACGCTTTCTGCATAACTGAGTGAAAAGGTATTAAGTTCTTGTACAAGCAAAGATGTTTGTCTGGCATTTTTAGCAGTTAAAACAAGAAATAGGGGATTATGTGCATTGCAGGGTTCCCACACATTAAAAAAAACATTTTCCATACTTTTTTTCAATTCTAAATGAAAACACTGTAATACCATCACTTGTCTTTATTTTTCCAAAATTTTATTCATGGAACACAACGATAAAAACACCTGCAAAACAGCTATTAGCGGCAAAGAATAATTTTTTAATAAACACATGGATGAATTTGGAATTTCCATACTTTTTAAATACTTTATGTACATTTTGGCCAAATTCAATACTTTTTCAAGGTCCTTGAAACCGATTTCACAATTTAATTTATTTTCAATACTTTTAATACCGCGTGGGAACCGTGACATTAGAAAATTTTGCATTCGCGTTGCGTCTTGCAGATACGATTTGCACAAAAAATCTTGTACAGAAAATTCACAATTGAGGTAAATATCAATATCAGAATTAAATCAGAAGTTTTGATTTGAGGCTGCAGGGGTACGAGGAGCATACACAGTCATTCTTCAAGACATAAAAAAGTATCCAGTAACCAGTGATCTAGACAACAGATAAACTGCTAAAGCTTTGCAAGCGGCATAGCTCACATTCCCTGAGTGACTAGTTGCATTGATGTGTGGGAAAACCAGAAGTGCAGAAATGCACAAAAGCAATGGCATAGCTGCGTTGCCTGCGTCGAAAAAGTAACACTTCTAAAGCAACCGTACGACAGCAACCTACTGTTTGCAGCAGTGCTATGCTCGTCTCTTTCGCACGTAAAAAACGTTTGGTGATCCTGTGCCGATAAATTCATGTCGTAGTAAGTGAGAGCCTCTGTTCCAGTTACCCATTGAAACCTGTGGACAAACAAATCGAGACGTTGCACGTGAACGGCATCTTCAATATGTAGTCACCATTTCCGCAGACAAAGATTGACTTGCATTACGTTTGAAATCATACAGGCAGCAACTTCAACCTAATGATGCGGTGCGCAGCTGGGCATGAATTTTATCACTCTTCTTTTTCTAATGGCAAATGATACAAACTTGTTGCAAGAGATGCCGGTATAGAATTTAATACAGCAAACGAAAGCAATTCAACACATTTAGCATGTTGACTCCGAGTTTGCCTGAAGCAATAAGAATGAAAGTGAACAATGCTTTTTATCCCAAGTAAAAATTCATCAGCACTAAGTAGTGCTGCAGGGGCTCCCAACCTGTGGTACGCGAAGGTCTTGCTGGAGGTACGCGAGTAACTTCCATTTTTTCACAAAAAAAAATGGATTCAAAGCTTTATAGTTAACGTATCAGGTTTTGTTTCTAAATAAATAAGTTTTCCTGTAGCTTGCTATTCCTATTATATCACAACATTATGACTTTCGATGCACTGTTAACAAATTTACGCCACTCATCGACCAATTGGTTGAAAGAAAACAAAACAATAATCTCATTAAAATTAGTTCTGGTCTTTTATTGTTATTGTATATTATTCTTCTGAATAAACTAATATTCAATCAAATTAATTGTTCTGGAAGAAGTGGTACGCGTTGACAATACGGGGTGCCAAAGAGGTACGAGATCGTAAAAAGGTTGGGAATCCCTGAAGTAGTGGCTTAAGAGTCTAAGCCATGTGCGCCTCTTGCATTTGTTTATAACATTGGTAAAGACGCAAGTCCTGGACATGAGGTGTGTCCTGGACATGAGACGCAAGTCCTGGACATGAGACGCAAGTCCTGGACATTAGAACTGCAGCAGATGATGGGGTTGCAGTTCGGGAGCTCTGCAGTTTTGGGGAGACTGAAAAGACCTTTTGCTATCCTTATTCCCTGGTGCAATCTTCCCCGGAGTGGTGATGCCTGACAATGACAGGGCTCCAGCTATGAACCAAGTAGAAATTTTAAGGGCAGATTCGGCTCTTCGGCCACGTAAGGCAATTAGACAAGGTATGGAGAATAAATAGGCACGTGGGGAATATTTTTCTTCTCCAGCATCTCCTGAAGCTGAACCAACCCCAATGTTTTGGCCACACCTTTTTTGGGACTCACTAGATTAAGTGAAATGTAGCCTCCTGATGACTTGGCAATTCAATGACCACAACCCTTGCCTGGCTTCACTTTACATTTAAGCAATTATTCTCACTCGCAGATTCTGCTACACATATACGCAAGTATGTAAGGTTTGAAGTAGGGCCTGTTCTTCTGTTTATGAAATATGATATTCTACCTAGAATTATGATTTCTCCCACATTCACATCTGTCATATGCACAAATAGTATATAAATGAATAAAGACACCAAAAAGGTGTTTATCACCAAGGAAACGTACTGGAATGTGAAACATACACCAAACATTGGAGTTAAAAAGTTGCTTCTACACAATGCACCAATAATGTAGCTATGAAACAAGAGTGAAAATAAATATTCCACTCAATTGACTTGGTTTTACAATGGTTTGCAAGTACTGCAAGAAATCAAAACTGTGAATGAAAATTGGGGGAAAACATTTGTTCATCTGTAGCGCTGCACATGTTTGAAATGGATATCTGGCTTATGATGCAAAAACATTAATGGTGCTTACCTGTTGTACTCTGCACCACGAAACAAGTTGAGAGGATTTCTCCACACTTTGCACTCTGCAATAATGACATCATGTGGACTGAGCAAACAATTGTGAAAATATTCGCAATTTGAAACACTTTAACAGCTGCTTGATAATGCATCAATTCAGTGCATAACAGCAGTTTAGGAAGAAAACATTCAGACTCCGTAGCTCAAAATCCTACTCTGGACTGGTGTATAAGATCTGAAGCTAGTGAAGCAAATATCACTTCTAGTGATATGTATGCATTTAGTTGCCATTTCTAAGCTTATCTCTAGGAACATAAACAAGCCTGAGCTGCTAACTTGCAGTTAAAAGTATGCTTACTTGCTATATTTGCATGGGCTGGAGGAATACCATGCATACAACATAACAATTTGCAAACATATTTTTATTCTTTAATATCATGCAAACATATGAAAAAATCTTCCAGTGCTATCTTGCTTGCAAAAAATTCAAAACGTATCATTTTCAAAACAGAAACCTTCAATCACTGAATTGCAAGAGAACACCTACAAATCAGTGCTTGTTAATACAAATGCAATATCTGCAGTACCACGGAGAGTTTTAATTAATATAAAGGGTTTGGATGAGGTGGAACATTCTAAGAAAAAAACATTATCAGCATCATACAATGTAACCCAACGATTTCAAGTTTTCTGTAATCTTTTGTTGAAATATTTTTGCTATATCGTATGTACCATAACAACAGCTGCCCACCACTAACAACTTGTTTGTTTATTTTGATGCACTTTCGACTCCATGTTTTGTAAAAAAGGTTATAAAATACAAGATACAGGGCTGATGATGTAACAATCAAACTAGCATTGTCTTGTGTAGCGCATTACTGCACTAAGTATCTAAGACCACAGAGAGTGTTACTAGTTGGGAGCCAAGCACTGCGGTTTTAACAAACTTTACAGTAAGTATATTGTTAAGGCTAATTTTTGAATAAGATAAAGTAGTAGGGAAAGTGTTGTAACATGTATTTTGGTAGTTTGTTGACCTGGTAGTCATTGCATGAGCAGCATAAAAAAAGGGACATCAAACAATGATATTTGTAAGTCCTCAGGCATGTCAACATGCACGGAATTTCGGACTTTTCTCATATACAGTAGTATGGATTACTTTGTTTCATGATACTTATATTGGTTAAATTCATGTACATACATTAGTATGCATTAATACGTTTTGTCATATTTATGTTGGTTGAAAGCGACCAACATCAAAAAAGATATCAGAAAATACCCAATTTACCGAACTTCATTTCTTAAAAACGAAACACGTCAGCTTCTTTAAAGATACTAAGAATGGTCCAACAATCATAACATTGCTGCCATGGAATCATCACATCGATTTTCATTGCAATTAAAAACATTAACGAAAAGTTGTGATCAAGCTTAGCTTAACAATTTCTCCCTGTCAACTGACACAAATGCCCTAACTGTATGCGTCATTATTAGCGAAATTGCCTTGAAACAAGACTTCGTATAGTCTTCGGTAGAGCATTGCCAAAACATTGTTTCGAATGCAAAGCATTGATAGTCCGCTAACATGTGTTTTATGAACTTTGATTCGTGTCTTGAGTAAAACTGCTGAACCAAGCATCTTCTATTAACACTTTGAGAGCCGGCGTACGATATATGCGTACTTCGGCCTAAAAAACAGCAGTTTTCGGTTGCCTTACCAATGCCCTAGCTCTTCCGCCAATTGCACTAGGGAGCTGTTCAGGAGCTCAAACGGATCGGCCAGTCTAGTAGATTCCACTCGAAAAAAAATTTTTTGGTTGGAGGATGGGGACTTTTTTTGAGTGACATCATAAGTGAAGTAGTTTGGAGGTCATTTTGGCTCATGTTGCCTGGCCTAGGGCCCAACCGCTAGGCCAAAGTGTTTCGCTGAAGTTTTCACTGGAAACTAGGCTCGAGTCCGAGTCTTTTGAGCCTTTGATCGACTTTCTAGCGTTTCTGGATCAAAAGTTATGATCTAAAATAAATAAATTATCTAATTAGTCCCTTTGCAATTGTAATCACTTTATGGCCCACCTAATGGTATTGCATTTTATGAATCTTCCTTCCTTGCAACCTCTTGTATTGCATACTTATGAGGAACTACTCATGAGAAACCCCACTGTGGTATAAATGTACTGTATATGTGTTGTATTTTTGCTTTCATTATGAACTGTGAAAATCAGGGGTAAATCTTATTAAAATTCCATAAATTAGCAGGTTTTAATGACATCATAAACAGCAAAGAGAACGGAATTGTTGGCGGAAAATTACTATGGCCTGCCATTCCTTGCAGAGTTTGTTTTTTCCCATGACTAGTGAAAGGCTACCGACCACTGGCATAAACAGTCAGAGCTGAGTTGACAAGGGCATCATTGTTGAAAGCTGCAGGATCAACCATTTGATTTTTGCAGACAATTTAGTATCGCTTGCTTGCTTCCTCTGAACAAGGGCTTTGAACATGCACTTGACCAGTTTTCAGCTGCATGCAATGAAGCAGGAATGTAAGGCAGCACCACAAACACTGAGTTATCACATTTCTTCCGAAACCCACGCCTGTGCACACTGCAGGTAAGTGGCAATACCCCACAGCAGATAAGGAAGCTCAAGCACCTTGGAGTGGCATTCACAAGTGACACAAGAAATAAGGACATTGATAGACGGATCGGAAAAGCAAACATGGTATTGCATGTGCTTTATTCTTCCATGGTTGCAAAATGGGAGCTTTCAGTTTCAAACACTGCAAAGTTTTAATTTTAAAACGGCCTTTGTTCCAATTGTCACATCACCTACGGCAATGAATCTTCAGTAATGCCTAAAAGAGTACTATTTCAGGTACAAGTGGCAGATACGGTATTTTTGCAGAGTTCACAGCGTGACTCTTTCCAACCAAGTGTGCAGCTGTAAAATTTATACAACCCTTAATGTAAAGCTAACTCGTAGAATAGAGAGAGCTCAGTCACAATGGTTTGGCCAGGTGAACAGAATGTTCTAGGAAAGATCGATGAGGTAAGTCCTGCTTGCTACACTTACTGAAAGGGAAAGACATCAACCAAGGACCAAGTGGCACAATTACATCTTCAACCTGACTTGGTCCCCTTTTATTGTGGATCCAGCAGAACTATCTGAGGTTTCTGAAATCTGTGAGGTATTGAGTCACCCTAGGGATGCTGACCCCACAATTAACTCCAGAGCAAAAGCAGGAATGAAGATGAAAAAGTGTTCCAACCAGGAGCAAGCAACAATCTTTGTAATGCATGTGCTTCATACATGGTTAAATCTGCATTGCTTCTTTTGTCTTGCCACTACTAGGGTAAAATCCGAGTCTTTTGAGACTTTGATCGACTTTCTGGTGTTTCAGGTTATAGAGTTGGGCTAAAATTCCCAATTTTTGGCAAAATTATCAATTTTGTTTTTTTTTGGCCATGACTTTTCAACCAGAAACTGTAGAAAGCTAATCAAAACCTGAAAAAACTCAGATTTTAGCCTAATTACCAAGAAAAACTTGAGCGAAATACTTCCATCTAGCGGTTGGGCTCAGGGCCAGGTAATGTTAGCCAAAAAACCTACCCCACTTATGATGTCACTCACAAAATAGCCAAAGTATCATGTCATTATTCAAAGTCCCAAGACAATAGACTTCAGAACAAGACGAGACCTGAAACCATCAAGACTGAGACTCGCAAACATGGGTCTCGAGACCAAGTCTCAAGACTCCATCACTGGTAAGACACATATGCCAAGCACGTCACCATGCAATGATACGCAGTATGCTGAGTTTATCTGAAAAAAGCAAATGACTATATTTCAAGTATATTAAGATTTTGCATAGGAAAATATTTTTGGGTATTCATCTTTACTTGATTCATCAGGAGCTATAACCCTATAGATTTGTTCTAGCAAGGAGTCAAATGAAAAAAAATTATTAACTTGAACTTCTAAATCTTTTCATGATTTAAACTAGCGTGAGTGTCTATGCCAGTGCCCAACAATAAGAAAGTTATGTAACAAAGACTTGAATATCCCGATAGCTTCTGAAGGTTTTCTATTAAATAGGTCATTCACATCATGTCGAACAGCTCAAGTACACTGTCAAAAAAATCCTGCTTAGAAATAAACAAAATGCAG
>JGI24158J21664_10010249_pt1 | contig 12507 bp, 9 predicted proteins | sample Ectturendosymbi3_FD_21664 | JGI IMG/M metagenome (IMG submission 21664) | reverse complement strand
CTCAGAACTTTTTGGAAGAAACTTTAACAAACAATTTTTTAGGTATAGAAGTTGGTTTGAAACTTTTCTTTATTTGCTTATTGGAGATGGTGGTGGGGCCCGTTTGAAAGTGTAGTACTAACACATTGCAGTTGCAGTTAGGGGGCCCTTTTAAAGGAAGGTACTTACACATTACAATTGCTGTTTGGGGCACCTGTGGAATCATAGTACTTGCACATTGCAGATCTTGCTGGTGGCCCCTTTGAAAGCAAAGTGCTTACACATTGCAATTGTTGTTGGGAGCCCGTTTAAAGCAAGGTACTTACACATTACAGTTGCTGTTGGGAGCCCGTTTAAAGCAAGGTACTTACACATTACAGTTGCTGTTGGGGGCCCCTTTGAAAGCAGAGTACTTCCACATAAGTTTCTTTCAGGGGCCCCTTCAACAAAGTTTTGAAGCAGAGTACTTACACAATTCTGTGGTTCTTGGGGGCCCCTTTGAAAGCAGATTACCTTCAAATTGCAGTTGCTGTTGGGGGCTCCTTTGAAAGCAAAGTACCTACAGGTTAGTTTGTGTAGGGAGGTCTTTGAAAGCAGAGTACTTACTTATGATCTGCTTTGTAGTACATTATATGAGTGGATAATAGGCTTTTCACCAAAAATAAGGAAAATTTACACGCGTAACACCTCAAGGGGGGCCCCAAAAAGGGGGCCCGAGGCAAGTGCCTCGCTCGCCTCCCCTTAAACACACCACTGCTCATGGTCTTTCGCCGTCTCATTTTTTAGGGTGTCGCGTCAATTTCAATCAATAAAGCGGAATGCTGGCTAATGCTACGCATAGCGATTTCGAAGTGAGATGAGTCTAGTATCGCTCGAAATCGCATTTTACCAAATCCTAACAAACCTCGGGTATTCTCAAGCTTTTCTCTCAGGTACCCAAAACCAGAGTTTTGAAATTTTTCCCGAATTGAATTGCATTCATGCTTTAAGAGTTATTTTGAGTATCAACGAAAGGTTCGTAAAACGTTTGGCGGTTTCATCAGGATAAAGAGCGATTCATGAATATAAGCACCGGGAAATTGTTTACATGTAGAATTAAAGTGTAATACAATGTACATGCGAGCAATACAAACCCTTAGCTTTCCAAAGCTGATGGGTATCCTAAAGACGATTCTACTGCTGTTAGGCCCTAAAGGAGCTGCAATGCATTTGTCTGTTGATTTGTTTCACATAAAGCGCACGACACGTTTGGATAATGCAAAGGATCATTTTTTGGAAAGCATAGTGATGATCTTCTACCTACAGTGTTTCTCCTGATGAAAAGGATGCATTAAAGAGCTGCGACATTTTTCTAACAAAGAGCTAAAATTACAAAACGAACCAGCAATTGACCAACCTTGGGTCAGTTTTAGTTTTCTCATTGGTTTTGTCCAATGCAGCAAAACAGTTTGCATTTTTACAGGAAAGGTCTGAGAAAAATAATCTTCTTGGTTTTAACTGTAAATATAGAGGGACCACAGTAACCGAACTGAATGACTTAACTCGAGTGGAAAGCAAATTTATTCAAAGAAAAAAAGAAGTCCAAGAGATACGGATGTGTCTTCTAGTGGCAGTGATTGACTAAGTGTCACAGACACGAAAATATTATGCAACAGCAGATGTTGGTCGAACGGTTTACTCTAAGAATTCTTAGTCGTAAGGAGGTACTCTCTTTACCAGCAGCGTTTCTCTATAAAAACATTATCTTTTCCTGGATGAAAACTGTAGCGAAAACAATTTCGTTACTTATCGAGTTTCTTACTTTTTTCCACACCGAAGATTTTAAATAATTTCGTTCCACAGTTTAACAAATTCTCACTGCAAAAACTTGGCGCAAGTTTCACTAAAGTCAACTGTTGTTTTATAAAGGGTTCGAAGTAGCAAACTTCATGTAACCGAAGCGCACAGTATATCGTGTTTGGATGATGTAATAGCAATGTGACCTAATTGCGTGCTTTACTGCATGTGTCGCTTGTAACGGTGTGAAACTTAGTAGCAAGGTTGTGGTGTGGAGCGATTGCAATGAGTGATTCTCACACTTTTATCTCCTATGAAAGTCAACCAAAATTGAAAAGTTTGATGCCTTATAAATAATATTTGCCAAAACTAGGAAAGGCGTAACTACGAAACCACCAGAAACAGTCGACTGAAACTGCTTCCTTTTTTAATCTTTGCTTGAAAGTGTAAACCAAATGTGTCGCAAAATGTGCTTTTTTATTTTTGATATATATGCACACACCTTCACCAACAGAAATTGCCCAGTGGCCGTACATAAAAATCCAATTGCTTCTCACGAGCTTCGAAAGTGGATAGGAAGAGTATATTTAGTTTCTGTGTATACTGTATCGTTTCCGATTGGTATAAGGACCTATTTTCAACCACATGACTTTGCACCTCGAGGCCACGTCGCTTCCTTGGTGTCCTCACCAACACACATTTCCGTGGTTTCCAAAACGAACGACGGGATGTTTTTATGTTGATTGCTGGAAGACAAGGAACGGAAAACAAGCCGAACGCAAAAACAAAGTCAAACACGCAAACACCGCCTGAGATCACACTCGGGGATATTAAAGGCAGTCATAAAATATCAAGCGTGGCGAAATTCAGAAACCTCTTTTCGAGACACCGCGTTGATATTAAACGTCACAATGACGTGTGATACGCTTTCCCGGCAACTTTTGTCAACATCGCTCTTATAACAGACGGGGTGCGAGTGGGAAGAAATCGGGTTCGATTGTCGTTGACATAGTCTTCTCGGTTGGTTGACCACATTAACGGGTTCAGTCTGGAATATGCTTTTTGCTATGGCGTCAAGGTTGCGATTGTTTGGTGAATGTTTCTGTGATGCTGCCGCCTTCAGTCGTGGCGAGACCCCCCCGCCGCTGCGCAACAGAACTTTCTGCCAGTCCATAGAAAAATCATTCAAATAATCACAGATTGGGTACATTTCTAATTTTCATCAAAATCATGTTTATGCCATCTGTCAAAATTCCAGAGTTAATATTTAGTCATTAAAATACTCGAGCTAATTGATAGGAAGACTCGAATACTCGAGCTTAACCATGGAATAAAGTAATATGAATTGTGCAGCTGGAGAAAACAATACCTGCAATTTTTATAAACCACCAAAGGCTCTGGACGTTTTTTTGTTTTAGAGTAACTGCTCTTGTGGAAACATTGAAATCCGTTCACTGCATCGTTTGTTTCTCTAGGAATGTGAAGAATTCTTGTGAACATTCAAGAATAAGTTAAACGTAAAACGCGAAGACCCGATTGCACATCTGTCAACCCTACTTAAACTGAAGTAAAAAAACGACATGGTCAACAAAAAGTTTATCGAAGTAGATAATTTCTGCAGCTGCCGCAAGTGAAACATGTTGCTTAGTTGCAGAGATATTGTGTTTTTTAACGAACGGCTATGTGAAGAAACTACCCAAACAAGTTAATTTACTCTGAAATTTAAAAATACGAATTTACATGGAAACGATGTTAACTGTAGAGGTTTATAAATAGGTATTTTCAAAACTTTTGAGTCGTTAGCAAAGCAAATGGTTCGACTGTTTTGTTGACGAAAGCAGAGGAAGCGAGACCTAACAAGTTTCAGTTTTAAGAGTTATTTCATTAGTCGTTGTAGATGGCCTGTGATAAACCCAGAAAACGAAGTGCTTCAGTGTAANGACTGACAACGNATTATTCGCGAAGATCGTTTTGCTGAAAATGATTTCAGTGATTTTTATTGAATGTGTGCACCTTTGCTTCTCTTTAATCTCATGCGTCGACACGTAAACAGTTGTTTGCGCACATAAATAAAGAAGCATACTTTTCGAATTCTGACGGGATATTTGGTTTACGTCGATATGTCCATTAAAATTGTCCACCGTCCAGACCCTTGTTTGGAGTGTTGCGTTGAAAACTTGCCGGGATGGGGGCCAGGGGGGCAACCGTGCAATTATTCCACAAAAATTTTCAAAAACAGCTTGAAAGCGCCAAAACGTTTTCCGTTGTTAGGTAAAACAACAAGTTGCAATCATTTTGCCTCCCCAGAAAGTATTAGCTGGTTGCGGCCCTGATGTCCGGGGGAATGTGGCGATAAACGCATGCCTACGCTTGAGCAGAGATCTTTGGAGTTTGTTGGTGGCATGGTTCTAATTGTCGCTAACAGGCTAGGCGAGGTTGTTGGTAGCAACGAGCTTAACATTGTCGAAGCCGATGTTCATGTTTTTGATACAACATTGCGACCAGCGATGGCCAATTTTTGTAAAAGTCAAGGTTGGTTGGGAAGCGAACAGTAATCGCGTATTTTTCAAAAGTAGAAGCACATTTTTCAGATAGCACGGATTTGAACAGTTTTTTGCTAATACTCAGATCAAATAAAGCACAGTCTACCATTTCAATTCACGACACACACTTAAAAAATGCTGGGTTAAAACTTGATAAATGCAGTTGCACCTACCACTAATTTTGATCAGCAAAAGTTTTTGCTCGTGGTCCCAAATCTAATTACGTCGTCTGCCTGCTTTTGCAATCGCAAGCCAAACAAATTGGAAAAAGTTTTTTAACTTACTGGTATAAGGCTAAAATTATTTTACCACATACGTCGCAAAGTGTGCCAGAGCAAATTCTTCTTGTCTTAATAAAATTGAATAACAACGTTATCAATGAATCCATCAAACTTGATAAGCTGGGCATTGTAAGTGGCGGTCCGGTCTAAATCCATTTTACCAGCATTCTTTTGGTCACGCCACACATGATCACGCCACACATGATCATATCCAAGCTCGTTATGTCACTCGGGAAACATACACACTTTAGTTATTAAAACGCGAAATCCTGTTCACGTGGAGGAGCCCTACAAAGCTGTTTGACTTGATCTAAACAGGCTTCCAAAGAACATGCTCGCCATTACAGGTCATTCTCCAATGGCCTTCATTTTCAAATTATCTCCCTTTAAACACCAAATTGCCCCACGTTGGGAATAACTGCTCTAAAGCGTTTTCCTGAGTGACCAGTACATCTTGATTGCATGCGACCTTGATTTGAAAATACATTAAAGCCAAATATTTTCACATTTCTGCATTTCGCCATGTTTCTAAACAAGGGGTGGGCAAAGCCTCTCTTTTTAGTGAGAGGCACATTCTTCTGTCAGTACCCAGCGAGAGACATCTTCAATAAATTATACTTTTTTATGGAAAATATAATATATATTTTAATGTAATCCAGCACACTAGATTACATTAAAACACGGCTGCGATCTTACCGATGTGTTAGTAACACGCAGACTCGCACTACTAGTCAAAAGTCTGTACTGAAACAGGAAGATCCAGTGTGGAAATTCTAGGAGACGAATGCTCACTTTATTCGAACTATTTGGTGCAGTCTTCCTTTTTATTTGGTGTAGGAATGGCGTTCCCACACCTCTTTTTTTAGCACTACACCCCTGAAGAAATGTAAAAGATGAAGATCTTCTACACTGAAGAGCAAAGACTACGGAGATGGTTTCCAGCATTCTTCGGTGTCTCTAGAGCAGGGGTCACCAACCTTTTTGAAACTGCGAGCAACTGCTTGTGCACCGATTATGCACCGATAATGCGAAGGGCTACTAGTTTGATACAAACTTCTGAAATAAAAATTTTGCTCAGTTTACCTTCAATTATTTTATTTTTGATATTCGTTAACGTGAAGACATTGATCATGCTAATGTTATTTTTAGAACAGGCCCGCGGGCGACCTACATGATCCTTGTGGAAACCTGGTGCCCACGAGCACCACGTTGGTGACCGCTGCTCTAGAGTAACCGGGTTTGTGGAAGAGGAGTGAATGATAGTAACTGGATTTGACAAGACCGTGCTTTGCAATATGAACATTAGCTTGCTTCTTCGTTCAAACCTTTATTCCACAATGCTAATCGAATCCTGGTCGAAGTAATTACACCGGAACAATTAACAAAGTTACATTTCTGAGTAGTTCTCACACTTGAAAATTGCTGAACATTTACCAGGTCAAGATCAAGGGTCTTCATTCAGGTCTCACTGCTTTCTACTGTTTCACAGTGTAAATATTAATGTGGTATCTTTATCTGCTATAAAAGGTAATCTCACAAGAAACACATCATTATGAAAGTAGAAAATATGATTGCTGGAAAAAGTTGTCATTTTGTTTTGCGTATTAAATCTTAAATGTAGCAATTATAGCCCAAGTACCTTTAATAGCACACCACACAAACAGTAAACGCGTTATCTTACAAATCAGGAAAAGAGTAACAAGGTCAGATACCAGACTTTCAGTGGGACAATAGGTTTAAAATCACTGCAGTTTACGCAGCGAAGTGAAAAGGAGTTGTGATTGCAGATGGCCGCATACAGAAAGCAAGAAACTACTGTATGATGAAAGCGAAACCGTATCTATTGGCAATTATCTTTACTTGCCTCCGCCAGTAATACAACAGGTGGCTGATTCAAGAAACGAATCAGGGTATTTGAAATATGTGGGAGCAGGTTTCAAAGAGGGGAAATCACAAAGAGTTTGCCATGATAACATGGACGTACCTGGGTTAGATGGGTCCCGGGGCAAGAAACAAGCTTGGCGCCCCCATGTTCGAACCTAAGGTCTTTCGGCAGCAAATGTGCTGTATTGAAGAAAGTACTTACGACATTGTTGGGACTTCGGCGTCCCCCAGAGAATCGGCACCCGGCGCATTGTGCCCCCTTGCCCCTCGTTACGCCCCTGCCTGATAATGTTTCCCAACTGCTCCGATTTTACTCGCGCCATTTGTTGCTTTTATTTTTTCCTGACTTTAATACGATCATAGATTGTTAAAATTTTTTGGTTAAATTTCTAGCAGCAACTTGCAATTGCTTCCGGGAAAATCTCAAAATGAACAAAAATGACCGTAAACATTTCCGAGAATTCATCCAAAAGTTACTTTTATTTCGAATGGTGTAAGGTAAACTATTGCATCGCTTCTATGCGTTGATCTCGCTTCAACTAGTACAGTAAATGTGTTGGATTTTGCATGAATCATTCAACCTGATGGTAAACAGCCAATACTTTTATTTTGATTTTTAACTCTTTTGGAGGGGGTAAAAGTACCCCAGACCTACAGCATGTGCCTATAATTCTTGTGTTTTCCCTCTTCGTGCAGAATGAAAATAGACACCAAGGAACATCATACATGCATTTCTAGTTTATTGTTAGCTATTCTTTTACGACACCTTGCGGCTGTTTTTCTGCGCAACAAAATCCATGCGGTTGCTGATGGGCTAAATAATATTATTTCAATTGCTTCAGTATTTGTCTTTCTCATATAGTAATAGTAAATAAAAGACTGTATTTTGTCATGGTCGTATTAAAGGAGCATTGAGTGCACTGGATTGACTTAAAAAAACGAACGTATTGCTTAGCTTTGTGACCAGAATGATGCAGTTGTCGTCTCTGGTCGATTGGTTAGACATCACTAGGGCCATTTTTTATGACCTAAAAAAATTTATAATATGACTTATTTATCAAAAAATATGACTTCATATGACCAAACACAAATGACTGAGCTAGAACATACAACCACTGTGCAAAGAAGCATTACCAGCGAAAATCGTCATACAGTAAGACGTGGTGGTCCCATGGTTTGTTAAACCCCCACTAAAATAAGCAGCTCAAATCAAGAGGAAAACATAGACTTTCTTTTGAAACAAAGTGAAAACATGCATAGACATTGGTTTATTTCCTTGGGGCATCAAGAACATGCATTTTTAGGCAGTGCATTACATTTCATCCAAATAACTTGGTTCACCTACGTCTTTGCCAACATTTGCAGGGTACCCAAGTGGGTTCAGTTTGCAGGATGTAGCTTAGACCTAGCGATATTGTAGTTTCATCTGATATTTTGATACTTTTTTAATGGTTTCCTGATTGAATTAGGTCGAAAGTAAGCAAAATATGACTTTATGACGTAACATGGAAAATATGACTTTTTATGACTTTATAACTTTTGTTACAGACTTTGTAGGGGTACGATTTTTGCTTTAAAATTCGTTTCATAGCTTCCTGAAGCACAGAAAAATATGACTTTTATGACGTTGAACTTAGTCTTCACCCTGATGTGATTTGGAGGACTTCATGATATAGTTAGCGTCTTGTCAAGATAAGTTCCATCTATCTTACTTCAAAACAGCATGTCTACCTACCCAGTTGCTGATTATCCAAATTCCCGCACATTCAATTTTTGCCTAAACCCGGCGTTCACTTACCTGTCCGACAACTGGCACGTCCACCCGATCGAGGTATCTTTCAGAACCTCGCCAGTAAGTGTTCAGTAGGTAAGCTTCACGCTTGTGCCGGGGTGAGGCTTGACATTCTGCAAACTTATGCAATCTCCTTCTGCATAGCACGTATATAGATTAATACAGTACCATATATTGCATCGCAAACAGGCTGCAAATGTTAAAAAGTCTAGATTGAGGTCTGCATGGACGCGACATTGTTAACATTCGTAATGCACTAACTGCACTAATCGTTACTCTGTCGAGAAAAGCTTAGCAGTGATTGTTAAATAATTTCTACTACCTGCGTTACACCGTTAATGCCATCTTGATGTCTGAGCAGCAGGCTGCGCTAAATTGTAGCTTTGGTCATAAGCACTAATGCTATCTTGCTTCTATGCAGTAAAAAATCAGAGAAGACTATATGCGCTCGCCAGAACCGTCGCCAGAAAATCTTCAATGAGGGCTTTGCGTTTGTGCAGGGGGGATTGACATTCTAAAGTTTGACAAAAACTCAACTATTTGTAATTTTTCGTATTTCAATTTGGGGCTTGGAGCTTTGTTTGGGGGGGCTAAGCCCACCAAAGTCACGTGGCGACGGGACTGGGGCTAGCCACAATGCATTTTTAGCAAATCAATCACTGCATAGAACATGCTGATCGAGAGCAAGTCTGAGTCCTGGACATCCACAATCGGGCGTATATATTAACTTCATGTTCAACACTCCAAGCAATGAATGCTGATGATTCGCGCTCAAATGTGCTTATTACATCACAAGCGTATCAAAAATGACCAGGCAATGTCATTCTGGGACGCAGTGGCTAGTTGTCCTTTGACATCCATACTATTTTTTATAAGAACTGCGACAATACAACGGTAACGCCATTTAGGATAGACGTTTAAAAACTTACAAGACTTAACAGAAAATGGATTGCCACTAATTCTCAGTGCTTCAATTTTTGTTTTTGCGGGCTCGAGACTTTGCTTTGAGGCTCAGCCTCAACAGGCCCCCAAATATCGTTCACCTTGTCCGTGTAGTTTTGTGTAAATATCGCCCACTGAAAAGCTTGTCAATAAAAGCGCTTGTTTTCAATATTAATGTCTGAATATGAATAAATGCGTTAGCGGACACCCGATAAATGTGAGTTTCGTAGGGAAAGTCCAACTACAGTTGTGGTGTGGAGCTCCAGGAACTGCTAGGGTTACCCAGCCTAACGGTGGAGGTGTGCCTTGTCACAAAGTAACCAACTTCCTTTCCCTAACTTGGAGACTGAAGTCGATTAAGCAGGTACACCAAGTTAACTGTTAGCATCCTGCAGTCAACCAAAGGCACACGAGTGAAAGGTATGAACCAACCAAACAACAGCGAACAGAAACTCTGAAATAGAAAGCACAGTTGGAGTTTCGCTTCGGAACGTTTCATTAGTTGATGAAACTGATTTAAAAGAAGAGTGTTTCCAGCATTAAAACCTTTTACAAGAAATCTGATCTGATTTGCAGAACAATGTTTTTAGGTTACAGGTTGTCCAAAGTGTGTTCTATTCTGCTTTATTTGGGTTCGTCGTGCTAGCGACTTATAGGAGACAGGCATATCTTTCGCAATGAAGAGCAAAAAATGAAAAACCTCTGACTTCTGCAGCGGCCATGATTTTAGGGATGGAAAAATGTCACAAATATTTGTTAAAAAACTGAGTGGTGCCGGATCCCTTGACCTCCTTGTGCACAATGCCACTGGCTCCTGGCTCTGTTGTAGTGTTGCTGTTAAAATCATACTGCAACGATGCTGTAATGATCAATGAAAGTTTGTGACCTTTGGAATTATATATCCCACATATTCGCAAGTTTCATGTTGCTCGTCGCAGAATCACAGAGTTTTATACAAGATGCTCTGTATGTCTCTAGTATTTTTTTCTGGCGTTTCTTCGAGTTCGCTTTAAAATAACGTTGTTTTTAAAATAACAACTTTTTGAGGCCTTGTGCATTAAATCCTGTGGAGTGCATGTTTTTTTTATTGAATTGTTTGTTTTTGGTAGTCTCTAATTCGAAGCCACTAGAAGTGTGATTGCTTCAAATGGTCTATAATGGCCCCCCAAAAATTTTTAGCATACCTTGTCATTTTGTGCCTTGAGAGGCGGTGTTCCAAACAAAATGCTGTTGATTGCTTTTAAAGTCGGAACGTTTGTCCAACTGATATTTTGGACTGGCTACGCCATTGTGTGTGGGTTGTATAAGACTGAGAACCTTGTCACACAGACTACAAAATTCAATCCAGTCGTTTTTTAGAAAATTACATCTGCTAAGCAGAGCTTGATTGGGAATGTTTACTCCAATGGTTTTTGTGAGTATTATGAAATGTTAACTGCCCATGTAGTTATTTGTTACTTCTGTGAACTATCGACCAGCCATGCTCAACGAAACTATGGTTAAATCCAGCAAAGATCACATTTTCGTTCCAGAGAGAGACACATGCGTTAGCAGTTAGCACACTGTGTACTTCAGAGTTACGTAGTCGTTTTCCTCGAGTACTTACACCAGGGGTGTCAAACTTAAATTTACCGAGGGCCAAATAGGGCTTATAAAGTAACCCGAGGGCCGCATTATGACGCTGACGCAACAACGGCAGTACCTGAACCATACTAGAAACAGGTTCTACATCTCATTTCTTGCGAAAGGTATCGTGAATTATAGGCCTATAATTTCTCGCTGTCTCTACGATCGTATAAAAGGAAGTTGTTGACTCGCTGTGCGAGCACATTTAAACACCGGTGAAAAAACTAAATAACACAAAATATTAATTATTTCAAAATTCCCAAAAAGCATCGCGGGCGGCACAAAATGCCCTCGCGGGCCGCGTGTTTGAGGCTCCTGACTTACACCAAAACATTTTCGTTTGAACTGTTGAAAGAAGTTCCCCACATGCCATGGTGAGCGCTGAAATCACCGCATATCATTTTGAACTTATGCAGTGTGTCTTTAGTATGAAGTAAAAGAGAATGGTTTGGTGGATACAATTTGAAATGAGTAAAAGTTTCGTCTGGTGATGTTATGAACATTTAATGGATAGGTTGCCATTTTGCATTGGTATGCATGCTTCATATGCCCCTATAGGGTTCCTAAACATATCAATCAATATTGGATTGTATGCTTGTTTTCTAAATTTTGTAAGACAACCGGTTTCACCTCCAAAGTGTTGGTATATCTACTAGAAGCTACACAATAGTTTCATCACTTAAGCCCATTTCTTGAAGCATTTCAATTTTTTCTAGTGGTTTTCTGTAACAATCAGATATATTGGCACAGTTTACAAAGATGGTGTTAAGCTAACTACCTAGAACGTATAATTAGAAAAAAATATGACCTCTTAAGTGGAATTGCCTATAACCCTAACTACTCAAAAACTCCCAGCAACCACCAACTTGCTGAAATGAAAACAAATGGATAAAGTACAAAATATGAAGTAACAGTGCAAAACCTGAGCAATCCATAGTCCCAACAACTGTCGACCAAAAGCAACTCTCGTCCTCCATCCAGCCAACAATGGCGCTTGAGAAGGCACCAATTACAATTAAGTTTCATGCAATAAAGCATGTGAGAGCGACTAATAGTTTGAATAGTGAGGAGCAACTAAACGGCGTTTAGCTGTAATCAAACCAAACGCGCATGTTGCGGCTCGGCGGAGCAACAACTGAACTTTTGAATCAAAATCACAAAAGTCATTGCCAGTTGGAAGTAGCGCGAAGATCAGTCACGTCGAAACCTGTGATCAAGCCACAGAGGGAAACGCTCAAAGTATTTAAGTTTAAATAATGTGCTGAAATTGAAACAGAAATTGTCTGAGCTTTTTTTTAGCTTTCAGCACGGAGGCGATCAAGCGTGAAAGTCCAGTAAAAACGCAATAAACAACAAAAGCGCAAAATCCACGATTTGCAAAGAAAAAGCATTAGACCTCTTGCAAACGAGTGTTTCCAACTTCAGGAAAATTCAATGAATAAAGAGAAAAACGTTGAATCACGAAATACGCCGGATGTGTTCCGCACACCAAACATAATTGGCAACGAAAGCTTGTACAATAGACTTTGTGTCTGCTCACAAACAAATATATAAAAAAATATTTCCGGCCAAAGCTTCGACCAGGCTTTTTTTTAAGGTGTTTTAGGGACCCGATTCGGGTCCCTAGAATTGAAAATCGGGTCCCTAGAATCAGAGAAAATTATCATCGGGCCCCTAGAATCAA
>JGI24158J21664_10010247_pt1 | contig 12508 bp, 8 predicted proteins | sample Ectturendosymbi3_FD_21664 | JGI IMG/M metagenome (IMG submission 21664) | reverse complement strand
CGATCATGTGAGCAGCAAACAAAGTGAGCAACCTGCACTGATCGATCTTCAATCGGCATTCGGCGATCTGATGCTGGGCGACTTGCTGCATGAAAAATAATAAAGTCACTTTGTGAATTACAGGTTAAGCTAAGCTATAAGGTCACGCAAAATGACAGAGTCACGAAAAATGAAAAATCTCTGTGTATATCATAATTGAAACAGTTGAACGACTAATAGCATGGCAGAACCTCTATACGAGAGAGGATGATCGCTTTGAGAGAAATGGGAACGGTTAAGCTCCAACGAGCCTTGGAGAAGGAGTCAGGCGCGCAACCAGGGGGGGGATTTGGGCCATTTTCCCCCACCGAAATTTTCAAAATATTGCATAGCAATTTCGACATTTTCAGAAACTTTCAAAGAATAAAGATGAAATTTTATATTCTGATTATGACAATTTTATATTCTAATTCTGAAAATTTTCATAAATGCAGTGTGTGTCTACGCCAGGCACGTAACGAGGTTAGATGACGCCCGGGGCAAGAATCAAGTTTGGCGCCTCCATGTTCGAACCTGAGGTCTTTCGGAAGCAAATGTACTGTATTGAAGTGCTTGTGACATTGTTGGGACTTTTCGGAGCGCTCCCCCAGTCATTCGGCGCTCCCAGAGCGATTCGGCGCCCGGGTAATTGTGCCCCCCTTGCCCCCCGTCGTTACGTCCCTGGTCTACGCTTTGATTTTGTTTCCTTCTTATCTTCTGTTAAGAGAGTTTGCATAGACTCTCAAAACGTCAACAATAAATACTGTATTGTTATCACACCAGTGGAGCAAAATTTGTCGCCAGGAGACTATATCTTGTTACAGAAACATATGTTCGCATTTTGTTAGCTTTACGTTTGTCTGGGGTTACTGTAGGCTACTATTTAAGAGTTTTTGCATTTTATGTTAAGTGCTTAACCGTTACTGAGGTTTCACAGCCAAGCTCTAACATTGCAAGGGAATTTCGAATTTCACAAGCGCTTCAAAGTTATTAGGTGTTGTTTAGGTAGTCCTGGCAAAAGTGGTGAGGCCCACCCACATCTGGTGGCGAGCCTGACCCAACCATTCTTAATAAAGGCCAAGTTGCAATTCTGCCTGCATTCACTTCAAGAGTGCTTGAGTTGGCAGACGAAATCTCGTATCTAACATTGAAGCAATAGCATCAGTGATTAAATTTACCCTAACATTCATACCGATCTCTTGTATTTGGCAACGTCACAACTCCTAGGTGTAGGAGCAGGGAAATTTTTGGGGGTGCTAAGGATTTTTGCCCGAATTCCCCCAAACGTGCCCGAAAAAAACTCCATAAGAAAGTGACCTCCGAAAAAGGGCTCTTCATGTGGTTTTGGGCGCCATTTTTAAAAATCAAACATGTTGGTCGCCATTTTGCTTGTGTTTTCAGAGAGTTTGCTCACATTTTCGGAGATTTTGTGAAGGTTTTCAGAGATTTTGCCCAGATCTCCACGCATTTTGCCCGGATTTTAAGGGATTTTGTCCGGATTTTCACCAAATCAAAACTTTTGAGGGTGCGCTTGAACCCCCTGCACCCCCGCCTCCTACACCAATGTCACAACTCACCATATCGTCTGCAGAAATTATCTCACAACAAATATATTCAACTGAAGTTTCAAAAATCTAGATAATTGATTTTATGAAGTTGTTAAAACAAGACGAAAATTTAGCAGGTTTGCTAGTAGCCTATACATCTGCCACACGAAAGCCATGACTACACTGCTTCAACACGGAACCAGGTGTTTGTATTAGGCTACTGTTTTTTACTCTGTCTCTTGATTAAACTGAAAAGTTCTCAATTTTGGAAATGTTACGAAGAGAACTTTACCTGCGAAAGTTGTACCACCGTTGAATAAGCACGATGGCGTCATCGAATGAAATTTCATGACGCCCCCTCCCCCGAAATGAAGAGGTGGTTGCGACCCTGGAAGGAGTGTACGCCAGACAATTTTGGGTATATATTTCCCATTCGGAGAACGAGGTTTTAATTTGCCACAGGTCTCTTTTTGCAACTATTCTGAAACAAACGAGGAATCGACCGATACGAGCTTCTGAGATCATTTCACCAAATAGACTGTTTTTGGTAAACCACACTCAGAAATACAAACGCCTTGTTCTGAGATAACAGAGCGACAACCAGTACGCTACAAAATGGCCTCGTTTCTGATTTTTTCCCTTGACACGATGGCTGAAGTAGTGCGTTGGCATGGCATGCAAAAAGTTTCAAGTTTTCTTTCTTGCTGCATATATGCTGGCCGAGTTTCGGAGCTGTAAAGAAGCCCAATATATATACAAGACTTGTGAATGTTGCTTTTGGTGCACACGATTGGTCCGTGTTCTGGAAAGGAGTCGATCGAAGGTGGTATAGCATCTTTCCAAATTCTGGACTAAATTTTATTCTCGAGATAACATTCGTTGGACATAAAAGAAGTCAGGTAGCAAAAGATTTCTGTTACTAATGATCAGAGAAAAAAGGTTTCACAAGCATCAAAAAAGCGGCCAATTGGCGATTGAAGGCCCGTTTCGCTGTGTGAAACGAAAACAGCCACTAACAGCAGTTCACGTACAAGGATGTGCTGGATTTTCGCTTTGATAAGTGATCTTGAAAGGTTGAACAATCTTCCACCTGTACGGGTGCGTACGAAAACTCCATCAGTGATGATATTTTTGTCATCGTCATGGAATGCATGATGGAGAACAGCAGAGAAGATTCCAAACCGGGTTGGAGCCAGAACACGGCCTTGCGTTACGCCACATTTCACTTCAAAGGGCTACGACAAAGCCCTAACCAACGGATATTTTTCGTGGGGGGGCAAAGTGATTGCAACAACTTGTTGTTTTACCTAACAATTAAAAAATGTTTTGGCGTTTGATAATGTTTTTGAAAATTTTTGCGTGGCGGCAATTGCCCGGTGTCCCTCTGGTTTCGGGCCAGCGACAGAGCACCTTCAAATGCGATACGTTCTTCCATAACGCCATGCCAACGACCTGACAAGACTAGGAGGTCCAGGCAGACAGCAGCCGAGTTTCTGTAAAACGGTGTATAGCCCTTCTCTGCTGACCATATCAAATGCTTTGGTCAAGTCAACAAAGCTAGTGCAGCAGGTGGCGTTGTTCACGGAACTTCTGTATTTGGCGCAGTGAGACTGACAAGAATATATCCAGAGATGTAAGCAAGGGTTCCTTGCGATTGCTTCACTGCTGATTGACTTTGGCTGAGCGTAAAGCTCCAAAAGGTGTTCCACACATCTGGCCATTTACTGCTTCTTGTCCGTAATTAAGGATCCCCATGCAGATTATAGAGGACATGCCTTCCTGATGAACGGACCGCTAGCCTTCTTGATTGCCTTGTTAGACGGCGAGCTTAAAATGTTTCGGAGCGTGACTAACTCGGATAGTGGACAAGACTAGAGAAAAGTCAGTATCGCCACAAGCACTGTGATAGCCACGCGTGTGCTTCACCAGTCCAATTTTAGCTATCCTTGGTAAGGGAGGTCCCAGCCAACTTTGTGCAAAAGCTCCCGGCAAAGTATGTGTTTGTTACGCACAACTGGTGTTGAGTGCACAGTTCCAACACTCGTGTTTCATTTGCATTAGCAAGGTTTTGTACGTTGTTGTGCGGCGAGTAAAAACCGGCGTCTCGATTTTAGATGCCGTGCGTTCCCACCCGGTGAAGAAATGAGAGCTGAGTGGGGCAGATGTCCAGACACCATGGCACGGCGTGCTAAAAACAGTGTGACTTCTTTGCGACGAAGCTCAGCAGGTTAATTGCCCGCGGGGATAGGATGATTGTCCGCTGGTGTAGGACGCAGGCATCCAGTCACACACAGTTCGCAAGGCGTCTTTGATGACAGGATCAATGAGGCACGTGTGAGCACTGCGACACCCGGCAGGAGCGCAGTACTCTGCTGTTGAATGGAACGGGGTTAAGGTGGATTTTCGCGATGTTGCCCCAGCCCAAGCCAGCAAACCGCCTCAAGAGTGCGACGAGTGATGTTAGCTTTTTGCGAAGTGACTTGAGGTTTGCCGATACGTGAGCGTCCTGTCCAACGTTATTCCGAGTTATTTGGGCTCAGAGCAACAGGGTAGGGTTTTATTGTTGTGGTTGACTTTCAGCTCACATTTAGCTTCCTTATTGTTAAGAGGGAAGACTGCTGACACCGTTTTTGTAGTGCTGAGCTTTAGCTTCCAGGTCTGGAGTTATTCACCTATACTCGCCATGTCTTTGCAGAGCACTCCTTCCACTGCTTGCCAGTCTCCATCAGCATGCATGATTGCTAGATCGTGAGCAATATGCATATTTCTGGAGACGGTGGTTGGCAAGTCAAAGGTGTAGATGTTGAAAAGTAGGGGTGCCAACTGCCAAGACGAATCCCCGTCTTTCGCAAATAAAAGATAGTAAGGTCGTCATTCCCAAAGAAGAGATATGAAGATGTTGCTGTCTGCATCAGTAGAATATCCAGGTTGCNTGTTTCGAACATTCCAACTACCCAGAAGAAGAGTAGGTTGAGATATTTTTTTGTAGCAGGTAAAACGCTAAAAACTAATTTTCAACTTTTGCTCAATTGGCCAGGGGCTGCCTAGTTTAAGGCAGTCGGTTGCTGGCCAGTGAGGCACAAAGGAACAAAGCCTCCCCCGCCGCGATTCACGACGCGTGGCCGTGTGTTTTACGTCCAGCGAACTTGACTAATAACCCAGAGACTGCCGCGAGCCCCGTTGTTTTACCGTGACTGGCGAAGTGCAGACTGGCCTCCCCACAATCTGCCTCTATTTTTTTCAAAGCGAGCCCGGGTAAGGGTTATGGAGGGGCACCGAGTTTCCCAGCCATCAGCAGACCAAACTTTGTATCTCCTAGAATCTAGATGTTCCCAAGGAAAGGCGTGGACAGTACTTTGAGGTTAGGTTCAGCTATAGGGGCTGACAGAGTGAGAAAATACTTCCCACCTTCCTATCAGTTGCACTTGGACTGATTGCTTCGCATGGTTAAAGAACTCAGTCCGGCGATTAGTTGATCCATAGGTGGAACCTTGTCACCACTCCAGGACATATTGGACCTGGGAATAATGATGGCTAAAGGGTATTCCATTTTCCGCAAAACTGCAGAATTCCCGAATTGTAACCCCATCCAATAAAAAGTGATGTATTAAAAGATGGGAAAGTAAACAACTTTAGATTAATATTTTTTTGTACCTGTCATCATTTGGTATACCTGTGAAAAAAGGCCGTTGCATATAACACAAAACGCAATCATGCACTCTGGGATCAATTGGAGTCATCAGACAGATGGAGAAAGAAGGTTAGAATACTTTGGGGCTTCTACAATTTCAATTATTCTGAGATGTGCCAGTTCAGCTATTTATCGTAATGGATAAAAAATACATGCAGTTTGATCTTACGTGTTCAATTATTCGCTTTCCAAATGGTCTTCTCTCAGCACCTCGTTTTATCATCATTTCCATGCAGCGTTCAGCTAAACCTAAAAGCGTGAAGATGCAAATTGAAAGAACAACAGTTGAAATTTCACTTTTCGTAGAAAATATCTACTTAAATGTGCTGTCCATTTTGGGAAATTCCGCAATGTATGCTTATATTTAACCGTTGTTTGTGCTCCACCAAGAGATCCAGTCATTTCTGGAATTATCAACGAATCCCTTTTCAGTATCGTAGTAATTCAAATCAGCATGGCTAGTACAAAGTCTTTTCCTGAGAAGTACCGAAATGCTATAATCAATTTTTCTAATGGAGCCAACTGCTCTGTTTACACGGTATCTGCAGATAAACAGAGACCACTGCCACCTTATACCCTAGACCTAGGGTAAAAATTCAGCTCTTTTTCAGTATTTTTATTTCTTGTATGGCAAAAGCACATGTACCTCCGAGTCACTCAAAGCAGCGACTATCTAAAACAGCGATTACCATTACACGACACACGCTATAAAGATCCTGACAAATCTGCAAGATGTTGAACCACGCTATAATCAATTTGCAGATTTTGCATTAAAAATTTCAGTTCACACCAATAACTAGTACAGGGGCGGGCAATTAATTGTGCTCGGGGGCCACTTTTGGAAGGCCGCATTTAGCGGGAGCCGTACCTTCTAATGGAAATATAAGCAAGTCTCTGACAAGTTAGCCTCAGCACTAAGCTGGAGAAAATTTCAGATTTAAGGATTTTTTCTAAATGCTGCCGCGGGCTACTGAAACCGCTGCTGCGGGCCACATGTGGCCCGCGGGCCGCTAATTTCCCACCCCTGAACTAGTAGAGAGAAGCTGGTTTGTAAGAGGACAAGTTTTTGAAGCAACATTTTCGTGTTTCGACGTGCACTGATTTCATTACTGTTTTTCTCTTGTTGTTGACCACGCGAACAAATCGACGAAAATAATAAGCTTACCAATTGACCTCATACAATGGTGAATTCTCCCGGGACCCAAACGTCCTTGAGCGATTTCGAAACCGCGACCTTCGCCCAGAATGAGGTTTTCTGCTGGAACTCGAACTTGTTTGAACTCCATCTCAGCATGACCGTAAGGAGCATCTGTATTTAAACAAGTAGTCAACAATAATCACAACAATAAGGTCAAGTCAAAAAGGTTCGCATTAGTAAGACTCAGTTAAAGATTTCATCACATAGACCAAAGGTCGGCAACCTATGGTCTGCTGGCCGGATGCGGCCCGCCAAGCAAAACCATCCGGCCCGCAGCCCCTTTGCAAATTGCAGTAACTTTATGACCCGCCTAGTGGTACTACATTGTATGACTCTGCCCTTCCGTGCAACTCCTTGTATTGCATTCCTGAGGAACTAATCATGCGAAACCGCACAGTGCTATAAATGTACTGTATGGCATACTTTCGGTCGTTATGAGCTGTGAAAATCAGGAGTTAATCTGATTAAAATTCCATAAATATCCAAGTTTGATCAACATCATAAACAGCAAAATGAACGGAATTGTTGGTGGAAAATTAGTACGGCCCGCCATACCTTGCATAGTTTGTTTTTAGCCCGCGACTAGGGGAAGGTTGTCGACCCCTGTTATAGACCCTGCTAAAAGAAATAAGCATGGCTGACCTGATGACGATGTTGTAATAATCAAGTCTGCTTAGAACCGAATGAGTGATCAGTGGGACAATGGGTTGAGCACGTCATTAAAGCTGTAGACTACGTTCGGTTCCCAGTCGGGTCATGACAAAGAGTTGAAAAACGGTAGGTTGCTTTTGTGGCCTGGCCAGCCGCCTACTCGGCGTTAATAATGGATGGATGCAAGAAAAAGGCTCACGCGCGGTGCCGGGAATGACTCGGCAACAATTCAACATTATCTGCGAAAGTAGCGGCGTGGTTCCTGGCGCAAGCAAGCGGAGGTGGGCGCCGCTGACCACTCGTGGCACTAGAGCAGTCGTTCAAACTTTCCAACCCCGGGAACCCCTGTTCCTGAAGATATTGGCTTGTGGACCCCTCGTCTGCGTTATGCCATTAGTCAAAGTGATGGTCGTTGTTGTTTGTGCATCTGAGGGTTAAAAGAAAACACTTTGGCATTCCTTCTGGTGACCCCCAGGTTTTTCACCCGGACCCGGTTAAGAACCACTGACCTAGAGGGACTACAAAGCGAACACATTGAAACTTAACTGAAGTCTTTTTACAGTACTGTAGGTAACTGAGAGCAACCTATTTTTCCAGTTTTTTATTTTTTTTGGAAGAGTTGCGGAAGACTTGAGGTTAAGAATGGGTTTATGTTCATGAACCGTCGACTGGCTCAAATTAATATTGACATAAATTCATAGTAGGTTATTTCACACTTTAGGCATTTTTACAGCATCAACAAAACTTGAGAGGTTGCAAACTATACAGTGTCAGGTCAAACGTCTCCAAACTACTGCCCGCGAAGCCATTTCATTCGGCCGTTATGACAGTTTGTCAATAATGAAAAAGAAATATATTTAAGAAACATTTGTTGATTTGGAAAATGCAACGTATCCCGAAACAATCACACAATCACATGACGTAAGATGCTCGGCCCTCAAAGTGTTGCGTAGCAGCTTATGTGGCTTACTGGCAAGAAAGTTTGGAGACCCTGGGTCAGGTAATGGCCAACCGATGGTATTTTTCGGTATATGCACAACCATGTATGCTGCGATTTAGAAGTGTCGTAGCCATCACATCTTTTCATGTAGCATTTCATTTTGGTTCAAAATTCCGTAAACTTACATTTATTTTTTCATTCAGTACAGAGCTACGCACGACGGTATCATGAACATTGCCACAAAACATGCAAGAAAAACTTTGAACAAAATTGGAAATTTTTCAGTTTGTGAAAATGGAGCTTCAGCTTCAGGCAAAGTAAGATCTGAATTGATGGTTATTCGAAACTGATCTGAAGTCAAAATGTTGAACTTCCAGTCGTTTGTAGATTAAACTAAAAAATCAATAGGTGTTAAAATCGCGAAATTGCGGTGGCCCACCAACGAAATGTAACTTCTAGCCGTATGAGAACAAAAACTTTTTCAACAGCAAATCAATTTTTTATGACTACAGTATTAATTTCGCATTTGTCACACTGATTTTGCTTGAATTTTGCCAGTATTTTTTAATGAGCCAGCCACTAAAAGCGTCATCATCACACTTCCGTACAGCATTCTGAGCAATTTTGTTCTAGTTTCACATTTTTAAAACCGTTTTTAAAAGCTTTTTGAAGTTTCGAAAAATATTTTCCCAAGGTTTTTATTTTTGCCTTTTGACCGTATTTTTACATTGTTCAAACATCGGAAAAATGATTGCCTTTCTTGAGCACTGCGTCCTACAGCAATGATTCCCATCAAAAATTTATTTTTGCAAAGATCAAAGCAGATGTCTAATATTCTTTGCCGGTACAGCTTCAACTTCATTTCAAAACTTCAAATTAAATTTGCTCACTTGTTTTCTTATATAAAATAAATGTACTTACGGTCGTATCCAAAAACTTCCAAAGCTCGAACTCTCCGCACACCGGGTGTGTCAAAAGGAACAATGATCATGCTGTGGCGCTTGTGGCGCTGAGCAGAGGGGTTGCCGGTCCTACCCATGACTATTCCGAAGGTACATCGAGGATTGCAAGCTCCTGGTTAAAAATGGTTGAAAGTGAAAGCCCTTTGATACAATGCTTGGCGTTTTATTCACAAACGATGCAGTTTGATCGTCATGCAGTTCACTGAAACTGACGAGTTTATTGTTAGATCCACAACTGATATCAATACATGTACAGTAGCGCACTTATGTGCATTTTGTTTAAATGTTCTCCACCCAACCTGAACTCCACCACTTTCGGCCGTTAACGATGTAACGATCTCCTTCCCGTTCGATTGTCAACTCCATGTTCGTCGCATCACTGGAAGCTACTTGTGGTTCTGTGATTGTCAATTAAAACTACAATTTTACGACATATGGTGATAATAAATTAATTGCTAGCATTCAATATCAGCTCAATACGTTCGGTTGATTTGTTTGTGAACACACCACTGCTGAACAACAGTACAAGATTGATCGTTGAACAAAAATCGACGGGTGCTTGCGAAAAATACCTGAAATAATAAGCAAACCTTTCAAGTTCGTTTGAGCAGTTTACTTCGCATGGGATTACAACGTTTTTAATATGACTGTTTGTGTAATTTTTGTCAAACAATAAAAATAAAAATGCCATAAGATAAAAGTAAAAATTTTAGATATAAAAGCATTTAAGAAACAATGCCATTTGACGCTGTCATTCCTATTCACACGGAAAAATACTATTTCTAAGACCTAATGATCTCATGTAAATCAACTACTAAATGTGCAATCGTATAACGTCAAACATTGGCTGATATTTTCAAAAACATCGGCTACAGCATTCCTAGTTCTTGAACATGTTGTAGTAACTGCGTTCCCACAAACCAGAAAGCTTTGAAAACCTGCCGTGTGGCAAGCATAAACACCACTGACCTGTCATGCAAAACGCAGATCTGATCTCTCCGTTCATGAGAGGCTTCAGCCATTTTTCTTTCTGATATTCGCTGCCATACTTGTGAAGCACTTCCATGTTACCAGTGTCTGAGCAGAAGACTATCAAATTAAGTTTCATATTTGTTGAATCCTTGCACAACGGATCGGTTCATCGACGTTCTTACATTTTGTTGAAAGTACAAAAATGGCTGCTGCGACCAGAGTTAAGACGAATAAATGCTGTTGGAGGTAACTTCTCATGCATCACTATGGCATTTTTATATATTTCAATTCACGGGAGGCTGTTGCAAAACGGTTGCGAGGAGCAAGTAATATCCCAACTTGCGGTTTGCATTGTGTTTTCCACTTACAGTCAAAAATGACAAAACGAAGAGTTTTGATGGTTAAACTTGAAATTCCTCCTATGGCTACATATAGGTCCTAACTAAACGTTGCGCATTAGTTCAAGATTTCTGATTTATTGTCGATTTGACCTGAATCCGCTCTACGTGTACTTTCTAAGCACCAAACTGGGCAAAACTTGTAGCTCATGCGTTGTCCAAAGTTAACTTGAGAGGTAATTGCCAAGCAGTTGGGCGAAATGACTTCCTAAAATACGGAATCACCTAAAAGCGTATATACATCGAGAAGAAATGCAAATTGACTGACGTTGATTTTTCAAAAACATTTAATAAGTTTTCCACAAGTTTACTTTGCTTCCTTGCAGTTTTGAGATAATTTATACGAACCTGGAGCATTGCAGTTAAAGATCTGTGGATAAATGTGTGACCGCCCAAGCTGCTCTGCAATGTGTGCGTAGTCCACGTTACTAAGGCCACTAATGTCTGGAAGAAATAAGTTCCACAGGCCCGCTTGTTTCGCTTTCGCCTGAAGAGCAAGCAAAATCATGTACTTCTTCAACCTTCCTCGCGAAGATTCTAGAAAAATCACTTGAAACAAATCAATCGTACAATCCTAACATGTGAACTGTTTGTGTACTTGTGACTGGAAACGTAAAAAGTAAACGTACCAAGCTTTTTATCGCGATAGCAATTGTTCACGAAAAGTGACAATATAAATATGATACTCATCCTACTTTCAACTCTTCCATGATTGGAACCATGCAGAACTTGTCCTCTTGAGATGAGATGTAATCAACGCATTCCTGGTGTTGTAAAGTGCAGTTGGTTTTTAAAAATTATTTGAGTTTTACAGTACAACTTACAACTTTATCCTATTTTGTGAAATTAAGAACACAGAGAAAGCTCTGCTCAAAGGTACATTGCAACTTACGCTAGGTCTTTATTTTAATATAAAAGCGACACAGTATGCGTCAAGGCCCATAGCCTACAGTCAGTCACGACGTGAATCAAGAAAAAGTGTTTAAAAAAGCATTAAAGTGAAGGGGAAAACTAGTACATTAGAAGCTTTTATGTGCAGTGTGTTTGTCTACGTCAGGAGTGGCCAACCTTTTGCACACTATGCGCCAATTTTTCCAAGCGTGAGTGGGGATGCGCCATAACGTCGGATATTTCTTGTAACATGTTACTTCGCATCATTAGTGATTTACCAGGTAATATAATAAAGTACAAGTTGAACATCTGGTAAAGCAGCCAGGGCCGGATTAAGGGGGGGCAACGGGGGCAATTGCCCCGGGCCCCCCGAAGCAAGGGGGCCCCCCGTCATGAAATTAATATGTTTCAAATAAAATACTCGTTTGAAAAATTTTCGTGATTCACAAGCGACACTGGAATACAGCTCGATATTATATTCCTCTGTTGCGTTAAGTAACAAGGACCCCCAACAGCAACTGACTTTTCTACAAGTTTGACCGTCTACCACTTTTAGTAATCGCTGCTGAAAAACCTGTAAGTATTTTCGGTTTTGTTTAGTACAAATATATTTGATTTCGCTGGTAACGTTTTCCTAATAATCGTTTCTTTTGGCATGGGTATGACTCTGTACTCGTGCATTACACTGATTGCACAAATGCAGGGCCGGATTTACCCATAGGCTATAGGATTAAGCCTAGGGACTCAAGATCCAAGGGGGCCTCCAACAAACTGTGGTACGCATAGAGGCAATGGCCGGTATATGATCATTTAGATTAAACTTCGTCAAAATTTTATGTCTTAATTATTCTTCACGAAATTTACTTTTTGAACGTAAAACCCCTTATTGACGACTTTCTAGCGACGGTTCTGTTAAAACCACTGCTTTAATGTTGCTGCTTGAAATTTTGCTGGAAAAAGCGATTCAGTCGCGGCGTTATTGCTAACACTGCCAGATCCTTGCGTTTTTTCTTGTTAGAAGCTTTGCGCTTTTCATAGCTCCTGATGGCATTACAGGTTTCGGCATCGCGCTAGCTAAACACTGCAATCTCGTTTTCTGTTCTTTCGTTCTACGAATCGACTGATTAAAACTTTTTCTGACGAACCACCCAATAACATGTGGTGTAAATGGCTTGAATACCTTAACGATAGTAACCATCGGAAGAAAAGTGCTTTTCCACCACACGTTACCCTTTATGAC
>JGI24158J21664_10010246_pt1 | contig 12508 bp, 6 predicted proteins | sample Ectturendosymbi3_FD_21664 | JGI IMG/M metagenome (IMG submission 21664) | reverse complement strand
TCAGTCATGCCATTGTCTCAGGAGCGTATCCTTCGGTGGTCGTATCTTAGGCTTGATCAAAGTGCTTATCACGGTTGGCTGAGTATGATGACGTCATCAGACGGGCCCCCCTTTTTAGTCTTGCCTCGGGTCCCCCAACCTTAAACCCACCACTGACTACAAGCACCGGTAATGTAAGTGAAATACTGAACGAACGTACAAGGCGAACTGCCGAAAAAATTCTGCTTTGTAACTTAATGATTCGAAACTGATAAAATGCTGAGGAACATGGAACGATAAAATGTTGAGGAACATTTTATCAGCAACAATTTTTTCAAATGAATGATTAAAATTTAGGTTAAACTTCTCACGTACGAGCAGAAAAGAGAGAGCCTAAAATGTTAATTTATTTCTTCTTTCCTTGCAATATGCAAGGAATATTGAAGAAAAGAAGCATTTGGCATGTGTATTGGTCAAGCATCTATTCAATATACATATTCATAATGCATACATACCTATTTCTTGCTAAAATACTGGAAATATGCTGTGACACCCCATCAAGTGACAGACCCACACATAGCGGAGAGCAGACTTTAAGGGCTGGAGTAAAAAGTAGGCACAAACCTTTAAATTCATAAAAAGATTTACGTGTAAGAAGAAAAGAGTCAGATGTTATTCAGATTGCAACTTTTGCCCTGGTCCGATACGAGACAGTCAGCATCGACATCCAAATTTTTTCAAAAAGATTTTAACGTCTTTTCAACCCAGCACAGCACGGGACACACTCCTGGCATCAGTGTTTTCAAGAAACAATATATTTTACGCACACTATCGAATCGTGATTTCAAAACATGGTCAAGTAGCCATAATTTCGTCACCAACACAAATGAAAAAAATGATGGCTACTTGACCATGTTTTGAAAAAATGTCAAGTAGCCATCATTCTGGCTTACTTGAGAGTATAATCCAAACAGAAGCTGTCTTTAGTAGGAAAGCCATCATCAAAATATGTCTCATCTAGTCAGTTATTTTGCATCCTGTGCCTCTGTGAAGAAAGATTATAGCAAAATATTAGCTTGTTGGAGACTTTGGAGATAGAGGCAATACTGTGTTATTGTCCGTAATATCAATGTTAGCATTACATTGGTAGTCAATTAGTCACATCACGCTGCTTTTCATAAAACCCCAAATGTATAAAAATTTGGTTTCACACCATCAAATAATATGAATTTCTTTTTATGTATATAGACTTGCCTCTAAAAAAGAAAGGAAGTTCAGACTCCTTCGTCCACTTTGTTTCATGACAGAAACCAATGAAACGTAATAAAACCAGTTAAGCACAGAGTTTCAGAAATATCCTTTCCTATTTTAAACACAACGTAGCTGCAGCATGATTGAAACACAATAAACCTAAAGTTTGTTGAATATACTGTACTTGCAAAACAGAACTGCATCAGCTTCAAAAGTTCTGAAGGTCGTTGTTTTTGATATAAGAAATGTTTTAAAAAAAATTCCGCAACATTGGAGCAGTTTGCACAAAAATTCCATGGAAAGGAGTTTCAAAATATTATCAACTCAGTAAAAAACGTGGCATTTCTGTTGATCTTCTATTTAAGAAAGAATTAGCAAAACTGGAAGCTGAAGTAACAGGAGCTCGTCGGGAAAGGGAAATCACTTTGAGGAAACTTCGAAAACGAGTGAAAGACATGGAAAAGTTTTTTGAAGAGCATCACTTCCACTACCCCCACAACAAGCAAGGTACGAATGTTAATATCCATTGTATTTCATTTGTTTTGCGTTCCTCATCTCGCAAATTTTTTGTTTCTCATGCATGTGTTACAGTTTTATGTATTCGTCCGATATGAAAACGTTGATGGCCACGTAAAGTTTGAATTTTCTCTGTGCACATGGGCGTCGAAAGGGGGACAGGGTGCTTGGCCCCCTCTGGATTTTGAAATTTTCCGCAAAAAAGGTTGTTTTCTTAGTTTTCAGTGGAAAAAATCAAATTTACCACTTTTGTACCACCCTGGCAAAATTTAAGAAAAATTCCCTAGTGCCCCCCCTGGAAAAATCCTTCCGATGCCCATGTCCGTATAGCATATATTTATTCTTTTAAATTAGCATAGCTATGTCCAACCGGTGGCCCGCGGACCGTATGCCGGTCAAGTCGAAGATTCTGTCCGGACCAGATTATTGTAGGTTTTCGCTGTAGTATAAGTACAAACTGACAGCCTGTCATCATTTTGATAATCTTAAATTTGACATTTTTGATGCAGGTGGTCCTCAGTGCCACTTCATCACGTATGTATTGCGTACTGGGAAATTTCCACGTGTCCACTGACACCTTCGTCCTAAACTTCTTTCTGGTTTTCTAATTTCTACGAACCCTTGTTTTTCCATTGGCACTAAACTTGCCTATGACATCACGCTTAAGTGGTTAAAGGTGCCAAACAGTCATTACCATTGCAGTTAGGATTCAAATGTTTTCACTACAGTAGGTTAAAATAAATTTTAGTTTGCTAAGATCACGGAAGTCATTCAGTGTGCGGCCCTCGTTAAGATAGTGACATAATTTTTGACTCAGTAAGGAATTTCGGTTGGACATAGCTGTTTTAATCAAGTGGATGCTAATATGCCAACGTGTGCTATGTACCACATCAATTTTCAAAAATATGAAAGGCACAAGTGAAAATGGGTATTGCATTTATCCATTCATGAACCTTTAAGTGTGAATATGTTTTTTGCTTTTATTGCTAATGGATTTTTTGACATAAACCACAGGATGCTGCGACAACTGAAGCCTTAAAGCCATGTGTTCAGTTTTATGGTCCTGTGTTAAAACTGATTTCTCAATTAAAACAACTTAAATTCCTTGACATGACATTGCGATTAGAAATAGCCTTTATTGTTAACTTATTAAAATGTCTTACTTTTTGCTGTGTCGGTAATATTGATTGGCAAACCATTTTTACGTGTTTTTGTTTTTGACACAAATGTATTGATCAGATCGAAAAGAAATGCGTTTACTACGTATGAGCTTATTTTTTCGTTTTGGTGCATCTCCAGCTACGGTTTTATGCTGTCTACAGTTTTAAACAGGAGTATCCAACCAAAATATTGTAAAGCAAAAGTTCAATTTTTTCTTGCAGTGAACAAAGTGGAAAATAAAGACAGCCAACAGTTGGTGAAGATTATTCAAAGGACAGAAGAACTACTGGATAAAAACCGTGTTTACGAAAACGAAGCGAAATTGCTAGAATATGTGACAGTGATTCCGTTTTCTGATCTTAAAGTAAGTTGCACAGTAACTTTTCATCACACCACAGATGTTGCAAAAAGCTTGGTTCAAAGTACAACCAGGCCAGTAACCAGGTTTTAAGGTTTGCGGGGAAAAGATCATTTTTAGGGGACAAGATTTTTGGCTTTGGCTTAATTATATGTTCAAAACAAATTTCTCTGGGCACAACGAAATTTGGGTCTTGGCTACAACCGAGGTTACATGTGCCGATATAGAAAAGTTTGTGATTTACATTTAAAAGAAAAAATTCAAGTGTATTTTGTTATTTACACATGGCCATCTAATTTTTTATTTTTTCAAAATAACGCTTCAGATAGCGAGACTTCATATCTAATAACTTCTGCTGTTATGTTCACAAAACCTGTACATGCCGCCTTGCGTAAAAAATAAATTTCTGCAACGAATATATGGTCGACGCACTTCATCCAAGCGTGCCAACGTAAATACCACGAACCGGTTAGGTTAACTGATTGGAACTGCTTTGCTCGGCCAAACGACTATCGTGGAACTGAATTCTCTGTTGCAGAGACAAGTTTTTTCTAACCGAAAAAGTTCCGAGGTGCAAAACCAGATTTCGATCGACTTGCTGGTATAGTGGACACATTAGTGTTTTAATGTTTTGTGCATTCTTACTGCATAATTCCCAGTAATAGTGATTGCCAAAAAATGACTTACGAATTTTCAAAATTTTCTTTCACAAATAGTAACAACGGATATTCACACTTTTGCTCGTTTCCCCCATACTGTACAGTTGGAACACCTCAGAAAAATTTAAAATTTATTGAAAGTGTACTAAAATGACATGCACTACCACAAGCTGCATTGAGTTCCACCTTCACCACTGGTCGTATTTGCTTGCAGTAACGTAACAGTGGCTTGTGATGTGTTATCATAATACCCGATGTGGTACGTAAGTTGTGTATGGTCATATTACATGTGGTGTGCATCTTGTGTGCGCACTGAAATTGTCCTATACATTTTGTGAGTTGAAATTGATGAGATTATTGCATGGGCATTCCCAGCGCAAAAATAACATGGCTAATGGCTTGATGTAAATATTTGACTTGAATCTGTAACTGATAACGCCATCATAAAAATGAAATCAGTTTACCCGCACAGGATGTACAAATTGGATTTTAGCATAGGCGTACGAGACGAGGGGGCAGGGAGGAAATTGCCTCCCCTTCAGATTCGGGAAAGATTAAAAAAATTTGGACGAAACTGCCCGATATGTTTGGGCAGTTTGCTTAAGAAGAATCATGGCGCTGCAAAACCTTTCTATTGAAGATTGTATTTTAGCACCGTAAAGTTTCGGGTAAATCGAAAATTTTGTCCCCAAAGACAAAGATCCCTGTACGTTCATGGATTTTATAAACTACGGACGCAGTATACCTTTTATGTCAGACAGTTATTATTCTACTGCCAGCAACTTCGCCTGACTGTGTTGTTGTTGACAGAAATATAGATACTTAAAAAAATTAAGACTGCCTTGATACCATGAAATCTTGGTAAAGCTAGCTAAAAGAAAACAATCAATTAACCACATTCTATCCAGGCGCGTAGCCAGAAATTTCAATGGGAGGGGTCAAACAACGACCGAGTCTCGGTATTTAAATATTCAGTGCCCCTTGTTTTTAAAGCCTGATTCATGAAACGTGCATTAGTCCGGCGTTTTTTTCCTGAACAATTGTGTTCAGATTTAAGCCGGCTGGATCAATGCCACCATTTGCTCGTAAAACCTTCGAGCACAAATGCTTGTGAATATCTCGATGATACGTAGCACGATCTGCAGTATGCTTTTTGCAGCCAATTTTGCAGTTGAGCAAGAAGTCATCGTGGCCACCATGGCGCTTGTATATTTTTTGCGCTTTTGATGTATGTACACCAGCAGTCTTCAACGGGGGCGAAATCGCCCCCTTCGGGCGATTTGTAATTTACCAGATTTGGGGGGCGATTTTAGTGACCAGGGGGGCGATTTCTGCAGGTTAGAATACACTGAAATTCTGAATTGATTCCAAAAATAAAAACTACATTTTCCACTTGGAACCAAATCATTTGACGCACTTTCGACCCCGTGGTTCCCAACAAACATTATAAAATACAGTATAAAGGACTGGTGATGTGAAAATCAAAATAACATTGTCCTGTGTGACGCCTTACTACCCATTATCCAACGCCACAGAGAGTGTTACTGGTTGACAGGCAAACACTGCCGTTATGACGAATTTCTAGGTATTAAAACAAAACACGATGGTGGAGAAACTATTGCAATAAGTAGTTGCTAGTTTGTTGACCCAGCCGTTGCATGAGCAGCGTCAACTAAGGGTATCAAGCAATAACATTTGCAAGCATCTATACATATCAGCACGCGCAGGATTTTGGATGTTTCTCGTATACAGTAGCATGCATTAGTTCATTTTATTATACTTATATTGGTTGAAAGCGATCAATACTGGTATACCTATCCGACAATACCTAGCCGACCGAACTCAATTTTTGAAAGAGGAAAACTTCAGTTTCTTTAAAGATACTAAAAATGGTCCAAGAATCATAAAATTGCTACTGTTGCGATCGGAAAGCCCGAGAGGCAAGTGCGCAAAGCTTCACACTGTGGCAGCAAGCAACACTAGAGATCACGCGCCGCGATCACTCTGTTATTGCTTGTTCGCGCCACATATATATGGGTGTTATTCTTCGCGCTCATCCCGTTCGTGGTGAATCGCACATTGAACGTAACGACAACGGAGAGGTTGCAACACTACCACTAAATCATCGCAACGACTATCGCAGCGATCGGGAATATTAATCAAAAGTTGCCATTAAGTTTAGTCTAATTATCTTTCGCCATGAACTGTCACAAATCCCTCCAACTGTTATCATTTGAAAACATGCTTTGAAGCAAGGCTTCATATGATCTTCGACAGAGCATTGCCAAACCATTGTTTCATAGGCAAGCACGTCATAGTCAGTTGTTAAGTGATTTATAACTTTGGTTTATACTTTGGTTGGTAACTTGAGTAAAACAATGGAACTAAGTGTACTCTATTGAAAAAATGCGTAGAAATAACTGTTGCAAGACAACTTAGCAATTAATCGCTAGTGAAATCAATTACAGTTAACCGTAAGTTGCAAAACGTGCTTATTGTGTTCTTCAGTCAGTTCGAGTGTTTTATTGTGCTTGTGGATATAACTGTATCTGACTAGTGTGCATCTGACTAATGACAGAGTATACCTGTACAGTTGGCTCGGAAAGAGAAAACTCACACTAGCGAATAAGTCGAACTAACCCCATCTTGACTACAACAAGAATTACAAAAAATCGTTTTCGCCACCTGCAGCTTGAGGCTTGGTAAGAACTCATTCTGTTGTGGAGATCACACCGAAAGTTGGATTGCTTAGAAAGTGACTGTGTGAAGTGCTTTTTGCCAGTTAACTAACATAAGTGATGCGATTTCACATTCAGGAATTTTTAATAGACTTCCAAAGCGATGATGAAGGCCAGGCCCGCAGCCATAGGTGGCATTCCGGGGCAGTGCTCCCAAATTTTTGTTCCCGGAAAGATTTATTTTAAAAATATAATGAAAAAAATCTTGACCCCCTAAAAATATCTTTTGCCCTTCCAAACGTACTTGGATACGGGCCTGATGAAGCCTGTGCCATGTTTTACCAACACGTATGGTAAGACTTTTGGATCAAGTGCAATGAGCGTTTTCCGGAAGTTTGGGGAAAAGTTAAGCTATTACTACTATTGGAGTTTCCCATGACGTATGTTGCTGAGCAAGGTTTCAACCAAGTACTGCACATGCGTAATAAATACCGCAACGTCTTGATATGAACAAGAACGAGGGAAACCCCACACGGCTTAGGCTTACCAACTTGCAACCTGTTTTTAAAAAAACACAGATAAAAAGCCAGGGCCAAGGTTTCCAGTAGTTGGAACCAACTATTTTTTGGAAGTGAATAACATCCTTTCTGCAAATGCAATTGCATTCGTTTTGTTCGTTTCTTTGTACTGACTAGATTGCCCGTTATTTTCAAAATACAATAATATTTTGGACAACACTAAAATCATGAGTGGGGGTCGATTTCATAACAAATTTCCTGTAGGGGGGCGATTGAACAAAAAAGGTTGAAAACCACTGATGTACACCAACACACGTTCAATCGAAGCCGAGTAGCGACTTTACTCTAATTAAGACTTCCGGCGTACGACTTTTACAAAATTTCGAGCATGTAAGACGTGGATCCTGTTGTCGTCAAATTCTTGAGAGATTAATTGACGTATTCATCTAATAAACGCAAACACTAGATTCTGTCAATGCGTTTGAAAAATGTTTTGGATTTTCGATAATCCGTAAAATGTTTTGGCTACGTTCGACTTATTCCGTAAAACCTTTGTAACAACTTTGAACTTACTTTGTTTAAATCGATTGGATGAGACTTTGCTAAATTAACTGACTTCATTGAGATATAAAATGGAATTAAAATAGAAACACTATCGTAACGCCAGTATTACAAAACTTATTGACCACGCTCAGCTGCATGTAAAGATAGCTTAGTACTAGACATAACTAAATTTGTACAAATTACGGGCTTCTAGAAAACACAGTAACTTGTTTGCGGAATTTGAAGTCCTAATGAGAAAAAATGCAGGGTAGTTTCATTTATCGAGAACACAGATTACAAGCTATCTGTAAGTAACGGCAGTGTCAATGCCCTCAGCACTTACAAAATGAAAAGCATTTGCTACTTAGGCAAGATTTTGCAGCTGACTCTTTTCGTTGCAGCTGACTCTTCTCGTTGCAGCTGAATGGTTTCAAATTATTTACTGTACGATAGGATGGCAATAAACATCAGATGAAAGTCGAAACACTTTAAGACAGGCATGCACAAATACGGCCCACGGGACACATGCGGGCCGTATAGGACACTTGTCGTGTTTTTTGTTAATGTGTACATGATGAGAGTATGTTTATGCACATTTTGTTTACATTTGGATGACGTCATCATCCCCTGGGAGCCAACCAAACGAGCCGATTTCGTAGCTCAAAATTTTTTTGGATTTTAGGCTGTGATACGAGTCTTTAGAGGATTTGATGGACTTTCTAGCGTTTCTGGTTCCAATGTTATGGCCAAACTTCCGGAATTTAATTAGGGAAATCCCCTATAACACCCTAGGGACTTCCTGAAATATTTGGAATTTTTTTAGCATTACTTTTGAACCAGAAACGCTAGAAAGTTGATCAAGGGGTCTAAAGACTTATGTTACAGCCTAGAATCAAAAAAAACTTTGAGCCACTAAATCGGCTCATTGGTTCGGCGATGACGTCATAAAAGATGCAAAACATGTCCCAATCCTGACGTCATGGACCAAAACCCCAATCCCAAATCTTAGAATTGTTTTTTTTTCAATCTAAAGTACAAGACTTCACGAGTCTTTCGAGGTTTGAGTAGGTCTCTAGCTCAATCTTCTGCCGAGTTATGGCTGGCCAAATTTGCCTTGAGAGGGCAAATCATACTTTTTGTGTAACTTTTTTATTTTTGTCGAACATTGAGTTTTTGAGCCATAATTCTGGTTCCAGATATGCCAGAAAGTCAATCAAGGGCTCTAACAACTCGGATGATAGCCTAGTTTCCAAAACAAACTTGAGCTAAAAAATGGCTCCTTGGGTTGGCGCCCAGGGCCAGGTAAACTTAGCCAAAAATGCGAAAACATGCCCTCATTTTGACGTCAACTACAGAATACCCAGACCCAAATCAAAAAATTTTTTTAATCGACACTAGAAGACTTGCCGAATCCGTAGAGGGTTTGAACAACTCTCTAGCTCCATCGCCTGGAAAGTTATGGCTGAGATAGTCCAAGACGATATATCGTCTTCTGCGGTCCCTAAAGGGTTTTGTACGCAATAATTCTACGTTTAGTTGAATAGCAACATTACATGTTTGCAATTGATCATCCGAGTAATTCAAAACCGACACTCATTGGCCTGTTTAGGCTTCTTTGGCATGTTTTGAAGCTATTTGGCATTTTTTATAAGCGATTTGGCATTTTTGTGCATCTGAACCTGGCACCCTGGAATCGCTTCTCAGCCAAAATTTGATCTTCAAGACATACTGTAAAATGTGTATCACCGCCATATTCCAGCATTTGTTTTTAGAACTGTACAAAAACCTTCGATATTCATTTACGGACACTGCAAACAAGGATAAATAATATTTGTAGCACGTCAGGGTTGTCAGAGAGGAAGTTTTGCCATGGTCTTGAAATGAATCTTACATCACTATTTGGTGGGATACAGCAAGCTGGTGCGCCAGAAACTGCTGCGTAAAGCTTTACTCCTTGCTTTCACTTGCGGTTATTGATTACAAACGGTTAGATACAAGTTTGTATTTCACCGTCACTAACTTCCACACGGAGCTTAAACCTCAGGTGAAGGTCAGCCATGATATGAAATCCCTAACTTAACACTTACATTTATCACAACGTTTGATTAATTATGAACATTTGGTAAACCTTACTGCTACGATCTGGTTCGACACAAAGCTGAAGTTGGATAAGTTCCTTAAAGCAGTTTCGTTGATTTGCACTGAAGTATTTCTTTGGCTTATGCGTGAAAAGCTTGATTAACCTGAAAATTTTCGGTGCAACCTTTTGGAATTGGGATCGGGCCATTGCCCCGTTGCCCCTCCTGGCTATGCGACTGATTTTATCTATGTCAGTTTCAAGTATTAGTATACAATGTTTAGTTTCGTTTAATTTTAGGCGCTACTAGATATCCTTCGCAGACAACGGCAGACCACCGAGGAACTTGAAAAACAATCTGTTAGCAAACGAGAGAATCTCATTACGTTGCGGCAGATCCATCGTCAACTTAGTGATGAGCTTGAAAAAGAAATGCATAATCAAAAAGAATGGTTGGTTCGTCATGGTTTTGTGTTGTTTTTTTAATTATAAAAACCCACAAGTGTCCGAAGCTCCTGAAGGATTTGAATTGTAATATTTAAAATGTATGATATCAATAAATATTGTTTAGCTGAATGGAAAATCAACAAATTTTTCACTGAAGAGAGAAATCAGTTATACAGTCTTCTTTTACCTTGATTTCAAACACAATTTTACCTAAAAGTCATCAAATAAAAAGTTTTCAAAAATAAATAGTTCAGGACGATTGCTTTTTGTTTCGTTTTGTAAAATCAGCAATTTCTACAGTAAATATGTGGCAGCATCAAGACTGTGCACTTGGGAAAGAATTGAACATCTCGTTTGTGCCCTTTCTTTGTTTGTCTCTGATAACATCTCTAGTGATGAAGAAGAAAAAAAGTTCAATATTTTATTGATCGCTTTGGATAAGATCCTCCGAAACAAATTATACATACAGCATGAAACGTGTATGGCAAAAAGTAGTTATGATTCCCGTTTTTACAGGTTAGATATCAAAATCCACCAAGTTGAACAGGTACTGGAGCAAAAAAACGATGAATTACTAACCCTAAAGAGCAAAACGACTCTTGCAAAACAGCAGGTAGATGACGTGGTCAACTGCACCGATGCACTTCTTGGTCATCTTGTGAGGACGACGGACAACATCGATGTCGAGTTCGCTGAACTGTTGAAGCAAGCTCAGAATGAAGTTGGAAAAACAGGTGTCAAGTAACAAGCCTTACCTTTACTGACTATACAACGTTTAAGCAATTTAATTAGTCTGCAGTCGAACCTCGGAGATATCAAGCAACAGAAGATGTTTGTTTCAGAAAGTTTCAAACATGTTGCCGCAATCGTCAGTATTGTAATCACAAGCGAACTTAATCTTTTGAACGGAGACAATAAAAGTATTGTCATGATTTAAAGTCATCATCAAGCTTTCATCTTTCTCTGTATTTGAAGAGAATCGTACGGGAAAAATGGTTTTGATGGTGTTTTCCCTATTTACTTGCTAGCTGTATGAACAATACCGTGGATAGAAGTTCATTTCAAAAATATCGCATAATATTTTTCAAAACAATCGAAGATTTCACAGAGGCTTCGCCCATCCTCGTGTATGTAACCTACTAATTACGATGGCGTCTTCTTACACTCACGCTGAACACCTATGGCATTCTCGGCAAAGCAAAGGTTGGCCAAAGCTAGTCGATAAACATCAAAGCTTGATTATATTTTTAATTTTAGTGGAAGCGATGACACTGTGTCTACTTTTCTCATGTTTTTGGTAAATGGTGGTTAGCTGTATGGTTCCGATTTGTGAATGAACTTAAAACGCACTTGATCTTAAAACCGGCGGTGTTGTTTGTAATCTTATTTATCACTATCAGCCTTTCCTTGATGTCGTCATGATTCTTTGTTGGGAGATTGCACGATGATGATCTTCACGTTGTTGCATGTGCTACAGGCGCAAGTTTGCCCAAACACGTCTGTCAATTCATGTACAGTATGCTGATGACCGTGTTAGGACACACTAAATGTTGTTGCTATGAACTGCACTGAGATTACATATCTCCAAAGATGTCAGCAACAGCAGCTTAACCTTCCTTACTACTTTAGTGTAGTGTTGCACCTGATACTCTTTGAAATGTTAAAAAAACTAGTGCACTTGTGAGTAAAGCCTGTGCTTTTGATGACCAGTCACTAAATGTACTACGATACTGCCAAATATGCAACTTTTTAACAAGCAATACTAATCTGTTGTATTAACTTTTTTTGCAGTTTGGAAGTGGTGGCGAGCAGGTATAAAAAATCACTAAACTGAATTTTAGTTATGATTTTCACAATGCCAGTGGTATCGCTAAGTAACGACCTCTGTTGCACAACGTGCTACTTATTTTTGAAGAAAAATGGCGCCAAGGAAAATACTTCACATGTAAATCTCTTTAGAAAAATGTGAAACATACGAAGCAATTTCACACTATTCTAGGTTTGTTGAAAATGCGGGTCAGAATTGAAATTCGAGGATTTTTTGGCGAATTTATAAATAAGATACTGTTTAGATTTTTTGGTGAATTTATAAATAAGATACTGTTTATATTTGTGCAAAGTTTATCTGAATTGTATTGTATTGTGTGCAACGTCTTCACTCCCACACGCAAAACGGTAGACTTTTAACATGCATCACAGTAAAGAGAAAAAAAACAAATACACGAAAGAAGACGAGGATGTATACTTTGCGGTAGTATAGAGTATACGCTTGATGGCGCTAATGCATTTACTGTACTTTGATGAAATACAAGCTTTTTAAG
>JGI24158J21664_10010245_pt1 | contig 12508 bp, 9 predicted proteins | sample Ectturendosymbi3_FD_21664 | JGI IMG/M metagenome (IMG submission 21664) | reverse complement strand
GTCTTAAAAAGCTTGTGTTTCATCAAAGTGCAGAAAATGCATTAGCGCCATCAAGCGTATACTCTACACTACCGCAATGTATACATCCTCGACTTCATTTGAGTAATTGCGTTTTCCTTTTCTCTTAACTGCGATGCATGTTAAAAATGTAGCGTTTTGCGTGTGGGAGTAAAGACGTTATACAATACAATACAATCTACCCTTCGACGTCTACGCATAACCACTCAGCCTCTGATTGTTGTGGAGACTGATCGACCAGTGACCATTCCAGCCGCTCATGGACGAACGGGCAAGGCCGTGATTCCTGCTCAAGACAGACCCAACTAGTGAAAAGCTGGGAATCGCTAGCTTATCTGCGGTTGTGCAGTGGGTTTCCTGTAAGACGACGATGAAAGTCTTGTTCTTATAGGCTAGTTGCTCAATGACGGAGATCGTGTCTGCGGTAAGCCCCATGATGTTCAGCTGGAGTATGTTGGGTCGTGGGTCTTCGGCAGCATTTCTGCTGCCGCGGCCAGAGAAGGGTGTTTTGTGACCCGCCCCATGCCGAGCACATCCAGTCCGGGTTGCAGTGGTTGCTCTGATGCTGAAAGGTTTGTTTAACAATATCAAGCAATTTCGTACAGGAGGGCCACGTGATGGCACCTGTCACCCTCATGCTTTCTCCAGCAGTAAATCAAGAATACAAATCACACAATCCCAAATACACACACAATAAGAGAAAAATATAAATGTTTACAAGTCAATGGGAGTAGGTACAAGTGGGTAGAAAGTACATTTGATTTTAAAAGAGTACTGAAGGCAAGTGTGCAGTGGGACGCGTCAACACCATTCATTCTGTGTTATTAGGGGGAGATTAACTGTAATGTCGTTTGAATGCAAATCAGGAGTGCTCTCAGAAGTAGGGATGAATATTTTTCCAGAATATTGAGCCGTGTTCTTTCAAAGATCTTTTTGCATACTTGCTTGCTGGCTGCCAGAATGACGCCCCGTTGTAGTACCACCGGTTTCGGGAAAATAATTTGATTCAAAGGAGCAAATAGTCGCTTAAAATTGTCAGGTGGGTTGCCTGAGTGAATTGTATGCAACATTGTAGCTATATCCAGGTTATGTACGTCACCCACTTTTAGTAGGTTGAACATCTTGTATAGTGGGGCTAAATTGCTGTAGATCTGAACGATCTGTACGTCAGAGCTGGTTCGACAAGATCAACTTAGTTGACGTCATTCCACCCACGCATTACATCTATTTGAACATTGCCTTGGTTGTATCTATCAAACACATTTCGTCATTTAGACGTATTATATCACAGTGGCACTACGGCGCAATCCACGATAACAGTTCATTTGTGTCTAAAGCCTAGCTCACACGGAGTGCGATTGTTGCGATTTTCGGTCTGCGGCAGAGATGAGCGGACTGTCATGTTTTGCGACCCGGATCCAGTCCTGATTTTTGAAAACTCAGTCCACGTCCAACCACAGTTCAAAATATTTTTCAAATGTTAAGTCCAAGTCCAAATGAAGTCCAAAATATTTGAAAACTGCTGCCCATTCACAGCAAAAATGCCTCATTTCTTTTCCATCAACTCAGTCCAAATCCGGTCCGGCTCCTAAATTTCGAAGTGATTTACAGTCCGGATCCAAACCAAATTGAACATCATTTGCTACAGTCTTGATCCAGTCCAATCCAAGTCCTGTCCAATGCTCATCTCTGGTGTGCGGCAGCAAATTTTTGACGTCACATTTCCTAATCGAGCGACAGATGCGGCAGAGTTGAAATTGGTTCTACTTTGCCGCATCTGTCGCTACGTGTTGGTCCTTGGTCAAAGTGTTAAGCTTGGCAGTGAGTGCATGATAGAGACGAATCAGATAACTTGAGTTGGTTTTTCAGTTTATTTGTCAACAAATGCTAATAACTCTAGTGATCTGTTCTGTGTTGAATAACAACTGGCCTACTTGACCTACTGTAGGTAAAGGTGTGTTTGGCAGGCTACAGTGTGATGATGCCTTCTGCCTGTTGTGTTTCTCAGCTTGTAGCTGTCGGATTTCAATGAGCAACTGATTAGCCTCGTACAACCTTGGCCAGTGATTTATGATTTCAGGCTACCGAATAACAAAAATGAAAAAAAAAGTGAAAGAGAATGTGTGGAGGGAACTTTACAATGGTATGATACTTGGGCCATTACAAGAGTCTTCATTGGTATTCATGTCGCTTACTTGTGTTTGCATTTGTGGGCATTAATACAGAGCTAATGATGCTTGAGCCGTGATCTAACCGAAAATATGACAGTTTTATTGTTGATAGTAGGCCTAGGTCAGTGATTCGTAACATGTTTTACATATCTTACCCTTTTATCAAACAAGATCTCCAGATTTACCCCAATGCACTCAATGGTATTCATTCATTGAAAACACGAAATTAACAAACTCTAAGAGTTTGATATGATTAATAAAAATTTACACTGGCTGCAATTTATGGTTCAGCAAATGTACTGTACACCCCTGCAAGATGAAATTCACCCCTGGTTAAGAACAACTTTATGCACCAGATCCATGAACGGAAGAGCATGTCCTAAGAGGAAAGCTTTCGATTTTTGCGGTGTTTACGTAAAATTGATAAAATGCCAAAAAGTTTAATGATCTGCGTGGTGCAAGCACTAACCTGCGAGAATAATTTTACGCAAAAGGGCACACATGAGTTTGTCGTTCTTTTCAGGGAAGCATAAACAACCTAAAATTTATATATGAATCAGTTTCTTTGCCTTTAGCTGCAGTGAGATTCTATGTCTATTCGCACTTTACTAACTGACTGTTGCAGTATGTTAAAGAAATATAGAAATATTGAAACACACATACATTTACTGCGACCAATTATGGCTGTACTTCGGGAGAGGTTTGGCGCGATATTGCTGACAATAGATGCTGGAAAATTCCACTACACTTTTATTTTTTACAAGAAATCCAATAACGTTTGAACACGGCCAGTAACATTGTTGATATGCCGTTATAAGGACAGAGCGTTACGCTGTGAATAAATGCACAGGGTTTCAACTGAGAAATATTTGACTGTCATAGATTAAGACCAGGAAATGTTTGACTAGACGCAATGCGTCAGCGCAATGACGCCAGTTAAGCCAATATTGTCAAACCAGAGACACCTTTCACTGATGGGTAGACAATTTCTTATCTGTTGATATCTATCGTTGAAAAGGCCTTCGTGTAAACATACTTTGAGTTGTTCTTTTTGGTACTCATGTTGTTCCATAGCATTTGCCACCAGGTTTGAAATCAAGAACATAAATTCTTTCTTCTGACGCTTATTTCATAATTTTTTCGCCGACGTTTCCCCCACCTATTCAAAAAGGCTTCCCCTGTGCAAAGTTGTTAACCATATATCATGCAATTTACCAATAACAAGAAACAATGAGCAGTATGACGTACAAACACAAAAAACGTAATACTGACTATCACGTTATGGGAAATAGGTGACAGCATGCCACCCCAAAACGTAGAAGTGTAAAATGAAAAACGCAGGGAGATGACAATGTATAACAACACAATAAATAGAGTAAAACCTACATACAGTAGAAATGCACAAATGTGACCAAGTAAATAGCGTGAAGTAGCGCGATCAAATATTGTTAAACTAGCATGGTGAGGGTTAGCAAATCTACTGGAACAAAAACGGTCAATGAGAAGACAATACTCAAGGAAGTCCTGTAACAAAGACCCAAGTATAATAATGACCAAGGCTGACAAAGGTAACATCACCACAGTCTTAGACAAAAAATGGTGTGACAACAAGGTTAACAAGATTCTGGTTGATGAAGAAACTTACAAACGCCTTAAAACCAACCCAACCGCTTCTATAACACAATATGTCAATAAATTCGGAAACAACTTTCTCGAAACCAATAAGATCACAAAAGAAACAAGTTTCAGACTGAAAATCTCAGATGCCCCAACACCCCGTCATTACGGACTACCAAAATTACAACGAAAACATCCCTCTACAACCCATAGTGTCCTTCACAGACACAACTACTTACGGCTTAGCTAAGGAATTATCCTTACTACTGAAACCACTTCTTGGAAAATCAAAACATCACTTAGAAACTCTTTTAGACTTCGCATCATCAATTTCTCATGAATTACGCCAAACTGATGAAACAATCGTCTCATTCGATGTGGTATCCTTATTTACAAAAATCCCAATTGAATTGGCATTAAACATAGCCAAGCAACATCTACAATCTAATCCCGAATACAAATTTGTCAACTACCGACCTAACAGGACTTGAAAACATGGAACACACTACAAACAAGTTTTCGAAACAATAATGATCTTCCCGTCTCATCAGTAGTGGCAAACTCAGTCACGGAAAACATCGAAACACCAATTATAGAAACCTTTACAGACCCTTCACGTTTGTAAAAAAGATATGCAGATGACACTTTCGTACTATAATCATGAAGAAATCAAAGTTATCTGAATTCTTGACACATCTGAACACAATAGAAAGCTCCATCGAATTCACTATGAAAAAAGAAAAAGAAGGATGCCTTTCGTTTTTAAGGCCAATCCACACTGAGGAGTTGCCAGGAGTAGCCGCGCACGATTCTTTGTTTGATTTGTTGTGTCGGGTACTTCTGCGCTCGTGCACGACTCAGCCCGGCAATTCCTGGGCGCAATAAAACAAACAAAGAATCGTGCCCGGCTACTCCTGGTAACTCCTCAGTGTAGATTGGCTTTTAGACCCATTGATTAAGCGTTCGCCAAGTGGCCACATACTCCCAGCAGTATATCGTCAGCCAATCCATTCAGATAGATACCTCAACTTTAGATCAGAACTTCCTATGCAGCAGGGCTACTCAATTATTTGAAGAAAGGGTCCAGTTACAAATACCAATTTTTCGATGTCCGGTCACTTCCATGAAATCATGCAGATTTTACATGTCTTGGATTTTTCTAACAAAAAAACGTAACATGAGAATTTAATACGATTATACAGTATATAGATATACAAAATCCGGTAAATGGATACAGATATTAACAAACGTTGTCAGCGTTATTTATTGTTCTGGTGGTGGAAGCAATGGCATTTTGTGCTACTTGGCAGTCACCTAAATTTTTGTTCCAAGGTAGTGACAGCGAGTAGAAGGTAGTGGTGAAGGTTTTTATTGATCATACAGATGCGAAACTTGTTCTTCATTAACTTCTTTTTTAAAGTGCCGACAATCAGCAGTGAGTGGCGTAACTAGACAGGAGGGAAAACGTAGCTGAAAAAGCAGGGTTGCGGAGTCATAAGAAGTCGGAGTTTTTTGGGTGAAGTGGAATTCCTAACAACACTGGTAGTCGGAGTCAGATTTTTTGTCTGACCCCGAATGTCCAACTGGATCATTTTTAACATCACACTCCAAAAATGGGAATTCCTGTTGAAATGGTACAATTTCTTTCGAAACTTTTGTTCAAACAGAAATTTCTCGCTGTGCACCACGATTTCCATTGATTTTAACAGCCAAATTTCATTCCCTTGATGAGAAGGAGTCGGAAATTTTGGAAAGGCTGGAGTCGGGAGTGGGAGTCAAAAATTTTGGAAAGCCGGAGTCAGGAGTCGGTATAGAAAATTTTGGAAAGGTCGGAGTTGCAATCGGATATTTTACCTCCGATTCCGCAGCACTGTGAAAAAGGTCCACTAGTCACTGTAGGGGGTCGCTAGCAACACTCAGAAAAAAAACTGAGAAATGACCGTGAATCCGGATGTGGATGGCTATATTAAAACCAGGCCCGTCACCAGGGGAGAAGCCCCCTAGTAAATGTTTTGCCCCCCCTGGAATAATGTGTTGGACATCGTTTAAAATTTGGTCATAGTTCAAAAAATTTGGGCCCCTCTCAGAAAACTCTTCGCCCCTCCTGGTGTCCCAAAGTGGTTGCGGGCCTGATCAAAACCCTAAATCACTAAAAAATACTCCAATAAACGCAAGAAAACTAAACTACTGAAAACAAAAAAATACTACAACGGAAGTTTAAGCTAAGTGGGGGGCCGAGTTTTGGATTTGCTGTAGCTTGGAGAAGGGTAGAATTCACCACTGATAATTTGCGAGGAGTGGAAAAAATTTTGGAGACACCTTCCTGTGACAAGAAGTTCTCAGGTGTTCTATCAAAAAATATTTCTTGCACTGCTACATTCTATTGGAATTCAATTAATTCCAGTTGAATTTTGGCTGCGTCAATAGCAGTGGTGTCAAGCTGCCAGAGCTCCGCTCCACCACCTTCATCAGTGAATGATGGGTCGTTGCCTAAATACAAGCGAAGATGCCCAGCAGAGCTCCGGCACAAAAAAATTCTGCTATATCTTCAGTCCACAAATGTGCATGTGCCTTTTTGCTTCAGTTGAGAATTCGGTAATGTTTGTCACTAAAATGGGTTTTGAGGAAAGAGTAGCAACTGTTTTCGAAAAGAAAAGTCGCCAAAATATTCGAAAATGTTGGTAATCAACTTTTCAGCAAACTGAATATATCTGGATTCTTCTTGTTTTTATTTTCCCCAAATGCCTCGGCAAATGACTAAGTTCGTTTTGAATGACATGTTTGAAGATATTGAACGTTTTCTGGAAAGGGTGAGTAATAGTGATCAAATCAGAAGGAGTATATTTTTCTCCTTGTAGTTTACATTCAAGTCGTTGAGGTCTTAAACTATGTCAGCCAAAAATCAGGAGTATTTTTTTCTCCTTGTAGTTTTAGATTCAAGTCGTTGAGGTGTTACACTATGTCAGCCAAAAATTCAACAGTTTCCCTTTCTTATCATTACCTAAAAAAAGCTGAAAATGCCTTAGCTTTTAGTCACATTTTGTTGACTTCCCGCAAAACAAATTGTTTCCAAAGGATCAAAATCTCTGCAAAACTCTTCCTTTACTGAAGCACCTTTCACAATTGTGCACAAGAAAATTTGTATAATTGCATTGTTTTCGGAAATAAAAGGTTTCATTGCTATTTTTTAGCCTTGAAGCCACTATTTTTACCAGGATAGACATTGTAGTGAAGAGCCATTGTTGAACAATTATGACGAAACAATAACTTTGAACCAGACTGGCATAACTAGCCCAACTCAGGTGTGCGCTGTATTATAGCTGAGCAACTGCTTGAATGACAATCACATGCAGATGGCGAGGAGTTAATGCTTTAGAAGTACGGTCAATATCGCAAAATTGATGGATGAAAACCTCTGGGTATAGAATACACATTGGAGAGGCTAACAAGGTCAGGACATCGTCATGCAAAGGTCCCGATTCGGACCGCGGCTCGCCTTATGAGGAGCACTGCTGTACCGCATAAACAATCAGCGGTTAACACTCTTCTCGAAGGAGCTAAAAAAACGTTCCTCCGCAGCCCAGGCTCTGAACAGTGAATTGACATTATGTGAAGTGGACTCTCTTGTTGAATGGTTATCTGAAGTGGATTATTTAAGAACAAAACGAAGAAACAACACAACAGATCGCCTGAGTTCAGATCTAAAGCGATTTTGCCTTACACAGCGGACTTGAGAGAGATTGTAAAACGGATTCTGGAAAAACATCGTATGCGAACTATTTTCAAACCTATAATTATATTACGTACAGTCTTATCTTCAGGAAAAAATACCGTCCCTGCTGGCAAACTTCGAGGCGTCGTCTGTGAAATTCCATGTGGGGTCTGCGAACACAAATACATTGGAGAAACAAACAGTCCCGTCGCCAAGGGGGGCTATTGGGGCCTTAACCCACCAAACAAAGCTCCAAGCCCCCCAAATTGAAACGTGAAGCACTATAAATCAGTGAGTTCTGTCAATTTTCAGAGCGTCGAGTCCCCCTGCAAAAACCCAAAGCCCCCCCGCAAAAACGCAAAGCGCCCCTACTGAAAACTTTCTGGCGACGGTTCTGGAAACAAAACGAAACCTGAGTACCCGACTGAAAGAACACCACAGGGACACCTTACCTAGAAATATTCTTAAAAACCCGGAAAAAAGCGATAACAAAACAAGCAGCACAAGTAGCCATGGTTTCAACAGGGATTACGCCCATATCCTACATCACGTAAATAGTTATCAGGAACGCATTTTTTTAGAATCTTTGTATATTAATTCAAAAGCTAACACTATGAATGATAAAAGCGCACACTTTCCGGCTATCAAGTGCAGTGATTTAAAACATGAGTGAAATTATCAGATACCGGTCTTCCTTGAGTTTTGTCTTCTTATTGACCGCTTTTGTGCCTGCAGATTTGCTAACCCCCACCATGCTAGTTCAACAATATTTGATCGCTACTTCACGCTATTTACTTGGTCACATTTGTGCATTTCTACTGTATGTAGGTTTTACTCTGTTTGTTGTGCTGTTATACATTGTCATCTCCGTTCATTTTCCATCTTACACTTCTACGTTTTGAAGTGGCATGCTGTCACCTATTTCCTTTAACGTGATGGTCAGTTTTGCGTTTTTGTGTTTGTACGTCATACTGCTCCTTGTTTCTTGTTAATGGTAAATTGCATGTTATATGTGGTTAAAAACATTGCACTTAGGAAGCCTTTTTGAATAGGTGGGGGAAACGTCGGCGAAAAAATAATGAAATTATCGCCAGAAGAGCGAATTTATGTGCTTGATACTTGGGGTTTTCCACCGATTCTCGGGCGCAGACGAGGTTAAGCATATTTTAAAGTGGTATTGAATGTGGTTTAATCGTGAATAAAAAAGTGTTGCGCTTTAAGAATGATGTTGCCCTGGCATTTGACACCGGTTGCGATGTGTCCCGTTTTTGGAAAATATACGTCCATCGACCGATATTTGACAAATGTTTTTTTCTGTTTATTATTTTCGTTAAGTGCAAAAATGAGACTGCATGATTGGTACAAGCAGAAATCAGAAAAGACGTCACCTCTTCGCCTTTTTGTCAAAGATCGTTTTCTTTTCATGATTTTTTCTTTTCTCGTACTTTGGAAAAGAATGACGTTATTCTGTGAACTTCAGTTGCAGTCTTATTACATTCGTAGCTTATGTCAGGAGCGGTCTGCGGCAGCGATGTCGATGCGGCAGCGATGTCGATGCGGCAGCGATGTCGATGCATGTTTGCGCCTTGGACCACGCGGCTGATTTCCAATGCATTGGTTAGGCCTAACTAGGAACTGCGAGATAATTCATTGCTGCTTTTGTAGTGAATGCTGCTCTGGTGGCTATAGCCAATGGCTGTACCACGTTTCGTTGAACCCATCCGTTAAGGCAGAGCACAAGACTGGACTGTATGCAAGTGCAGTATCATGTATTGAACCCAAACAGTACCGTAGCCAGCCAAAACATTTGGCGGGGTCAAAAATTTGGGGGGCAAAAATGTTTGATTTTAGGCAAATAACGCTCTTTTGTTTGCGATGCCGCCTCTCAAAGCACAAAATAACTGTATGTTCTGATAATTTTGAGCGGCATGGCCACCTGGGCCCCTCCCTGGCTACGCCTATGAACACAGTCATCAACATTGGTGACGCGTGCTCAGCCAACCGCGCCACGTACCCGGGATTGCTCTAAAATGAGGATTGCAAATGACTGGAGGCTGTTATGTCATATAGCAGGGCTACTCAAATGGCGGACCGCGGTCCGAATCCGGACCTTTGGACGGTGAAGGCCGGACCTCATCAGGCTCTCAAAAAAGTATTCTATTTAAAAAAGTTTTTATCCCAAAACATAGCGTTCTTTGCCATGCTTCTCAGGTATTAACTTCTCATTAGCTCTATAACTGTCGACCAAGCTGATGTTTAGCTATATTGCGCAGCACGCATAAATTGTCCTTGTAATTCTGGCTCACAATAATTGTTTCGTCACAATTATTTAGTAATCGCTAGTAATTACAATGACTATTCTAGTAAAAACAGTAAAACTAAAGATTCTGGTTGAATAAGAGCTGATTTCTTTCTATTTGAATAAGAGCTGATAAGATTCTATTTAAATAAGAGCTGACGATGCCTACTTTTTAGGCGAAATATATTCTCTGCAAGATCTCAGTGTCTGATTCTGCACTGAGAAAGGATTTCTTTCCATAGACAGTGTAAAACTAAAGACATGGAAATGGCCATGAAGCCAGGTTAAAAACAATGAAATTCGCAGTTGCTGGTTCAGTGAAACGTTTGCGCATTACTGTTAACACATAGCGCACTCTCTAGCAATTCATAGAGTGGCTGGAAACTGTTGAATTTTTGTTGATATAGTCACACCAGATGGGCAACTGCGTTGTACCACCAGAACATTTGCACAATGAAATCTCATTCTCTTGCATTTGCAACATTCCAAAACATTGGAAAAGCGTGAAAACAAGGGGAAACTTTTTAATTATAAGTGTACCTTACTACCTTGTTCGTATTCGTATAAAATTTTATACTTCTATAAAATGTTTGTAATCCATTTAGAACTCTGCCAGCTAAAATATTCATGCTCACTAAAACAAATATTTGATCATTACAGATTTTCTTAGAACGAACACTGGAGCTAATTGAGTCCCAGGAGAACGTAGCAGTAAAACAAATATTTTGTGATTGCGCACCTGAGAATCAACTTTTGGTCAAAAAAGGACCTCAAAAAATGTTCCCACTCTGCAAATTCTCATTATGTTTGGGTCTACCCACTGCTGTAAATCTGCGTTTTCAGATATGAACTTCCCAAAGAACAAGTTGTTCATCTGTAAGGTAAATGAAAACCCTAACCACTGGGTTTGACTCGCTATCAGTACCTTGGAACCAAAATTCAAGAAACTGGCAAGAAGTAGAAAATACCAATAATCCAACCAGCACAAAAATAAATAAGGCTGACAACTTCTCTAAATAACCATATCCATTTACTTGACTTTATCTATATAAATATATAATCGTATTATATTTTCATTTCATGCTTTTTGTTAGAAAAACCCAAGACATGTTACATTTGTATGATTACATGAGAGTGACCGGACCTCAGATTTTTTTGACTTTTGTTACTAGATCCTTGCTTAAATTAATTGAGTAGCCCTGTCATATAGTATTGTTCATAACGTCACGTTTAACACGAGCTCATTTTTGTTGGCTTACAACGAATAGTCTACGTACATGAAATGTGTTTCAGAGTCTACCACTGAAACAGGGTATTAAACTGAAGTGAATAAGTGCGCAAAAGTATTATTAAAGGTCAAAGGTAAACGATGTACATTTGCAAAAGGCATTCTGTCGACCTCAGATTGTGGAAATTTCAGATCTTTTACTAAAAACGATCTCACAACACCATCACTTTCGTCAGGGTTTTCAGTGTTTGAGCTCATCTTCAGACCATGAAATAGAACATTGAATTCTTTTGAGTGTAGTCCATTCAAAATGTCAGACTTACGTTTTTCTTCTTTGAAACTAGCAATTTCTTCACAAAGTTTTGTCAGATCGGTTCCAAGCTTGAAATCTTCTCATGAGCACTTTCCAGACTAGTTTCTGCTACGCAAAGGCGCTGCTTGAGGTCATTTTCAATCAGTGTTAAACGGTCGGTGAGGCGCTTTTCAATTGATTGAATGAGCTTGTGAAGATATCGAGAAGTGACGGTCCCTCGCCCGGGAACTTGACTACGCAAACGCCTTGACGAACTATCCATTGCTTAAAAACGTTTACAAGTGAAAACCTACCAGCAAATACTGAACTAAGCAAACTGCTCAAGGACAGGTAAAGCAGCTAAATAGACAATGCAGCATGAAACAGTAATGTCAACTGACTCTGAAACGTGTTGAAGACTCGAAGTACAGTGCAGTTCAGCACTCCATGAACGCACGTCCGTTCAGCTCGACGGTCAGACGAAGAATAATAATGTACAGTATTACCGGCGTTAGTCGAGACCAGTGGTTCCCAACCGGGGTGTCGCGGCAACCTGGGATGCCATTTACAGTGCCCAGGGGTGCCGCGGGCTAATACGTTTTTTTACCATATCATTAAAAATACATTTTCAAGCTGTCATCAAACCTCAAAGCAAATTGCCATGGGTTCGGCACTATGGGTGCCGTAAATTATTGTTCTTTTCTGTAGGGTGCCGCAAGCCTAAAAAGGTTGGGAAACACTGGTCTAGACCAAGGTCTCCAAACTACGGACATCGGGCCAATCCGGCCCGCCAAGACATTTCAACCGGTTCACGAAGACATTTTGTCAATAATGAAAAAATAATGTATTTACAAAAAACTTATTGATTTCGTAGAATGTAACATGTCCCGAAACAATCCTATTACGTAAGATGCCCGGTCCTCGGACTGTTGTGTAGTGGCTCTGACAAAAAGACCCCTGGGCTAGACCGTAGAGAGTTTCTAGAAAATAACCAGCATAAATAGGTTTCCCAAGCTGAAACATTTTGCAATAAAAATGCACTCGGCGTTTAGAAGCACATAAATGTGATAAATGAGTGAGGTTGGGCTACATTTTCTAATATGAAGCAAGTCAAATCCAAAACATCAATCGAATGTCAGGCGAAGCACTGTCAATAGTCTCCGACTTGCTA
>JGI24158J21664_10010243_pt1 | contig 12509 bp, 6 predicted proteins | sample Ectturendosymbi3_FD_21664 | JGI IMG/M metagenome (IMG submission 21664) | reverse complement strand
TTCTTTTGAACTTGATTTTCCCCATGTAGCCTCATTCATCATGCTTGGTTTCTTTATATCCAATATCAATAGATCAGTATTCAGCAGCAAGTTGCATATTGCTTGATACAGTATTAAGTTAGGTTATTATACACACTTTTACAACACTATACAACACTATCCACTGTCTTATTCAAATAGAATGCAGTGGGCGATGAATTGGTGGAGTACAGCAAAGAGCAGTTATTTTGGGTTTTCCAGTTTCTATCAGCAGCCGTGTGGGCACGTTTCTTAAAACTGAAACGTATTGTTGAGTCAGAAAACAGGTTCGGCCATGGCCGTACCGGACGAATAGGTTGCACCGGCCTTGTTTTTGTGAGATTGCACACCGAACATATTAGCCGTGAAGTTGGACTTCTTTGTTTGAGAGAGATTATACCGTTTATTTACATAGATTAACATTTCTGGTTGGTTTTGATTTATACTCAGTGGCGTACCTGACGCGGGTCAGAGGGGCGAATCGACCCGCTGGCAAGTAAAACGAAAAATTCGGCCACCAGCCCACCACTAAGCTTATACAGTAGAATTGCCCCATAACGTCACTTCAAGGGAACGGAGAAAAAGGGTCGTTATAGACGAACTGACATTATAGCCAGAGTCCTTATAGGTGAATTCTACTGTATTCCGGTTTTAGTATTCTTTAGGTTTTCAGTAGGTTATTTTTTTGCGGTTTTCGGAGTATTTTTCGGTGATTTAGGGTTTTGGTATAGCAATCCACATCTGGTTCACCATCATTTCTCAAGTTCTTTTCTGAGTTTTGGCTAGTGGGCCCCTACAGTGGCCAGTGGACCCCTTTCAGCTAAGTTCCCGACCTGGATCAAAACTTTAGTTACGTCACTCTTTATACTTTCAATATAATCAAACGCTTCAGCACATTCGGGCCCGTTGCGACGGAGAACATTTGGGGGCAAGAGCGTATGCAAAGGGGGATTGGGGTTAAACCCCCTTGAGTCTGATATGTTACAATAACTTTATTACCTGCGCAAAGGAGATTGATTGTTTTCGCATACTTTTTGCCTGTTACTTTGTCGACTTAATACAAAAATTGCATTTGTAAATTGATCTGACGTAGTGATGAGTGCGTCTTACGCCCCTGTTTTAACGCTCATCCTGATATTTTTGAAGTTATGAACTGCTGTGTTGTAGCGTTGAGTCTATTTTCCTCCGATAGCCTAACTTGGAGCGCTGATAGTTTATGTTCAGTGTAATAACACACAAAATAAGGAGAGTGCGTGTGGAAGAATATGCATATTGTGTCAACAAACATACTTCGCCTAAAAGTTGGTTTAGAAACATGAAAACGACGTAAAATTGTGACGTCACAAACACCGCACACCAGATACAAATGACCGCCATATGCCAATGAATGGAAACCACCCCATGAAAATTTTCTGCGTACGCCACTGTTCGGGGGCACTAGTGCCCACCCAAATTATTTTTGTTCCTCACAAACTCTTCAGCACATTTCTATAAACAGCATGATCATACTCACTGCATCATTGAATTCTATACTCCTGTTACTAGTTTCTATATCCCTTGGCCAAACATTATCGGTATCATCACAGCGACATACTGAATATTTACACTATAAGCACTATAAGCAGCTTCGACCTTGGGAGGTCTGCAGCCTAGATGACCCTTGGTCCTTCGCAGCCTCCCACTCCCTCATGCATTTTATAAATCGATGTACTTGGAAGTCATCGCAGTAGTACATTATAACAATCATGATGACGTCATTCATGTGTGTGTCTTAAAAGCTTGTGTTTCATCAAAGTAAATGCATTAGCGCCATCAAGCGCATACTCTCTACTACGGTCATGTATGTATCATCATCTTCCTACATGTATTTGCGTATTCCTTATTACTGCGATGCATGTTTAAAGTCTAGCGCCTTGCGTGTGGGAGTGAAGACGTTACACAATACACAACGCAATATATTTTGGATCTCAACCGTACAACGGCGTTTAACCGTACAACGGCGTTTAACCGTACAACGTCTCAACCGTACAACGGCGCCTGGTTTCCACCAAGCCTGTAGCCAGGTTTTATGGTTTGACGGGGAAAAATACCCATTTAAAGGGGAAGATCTTTGTTTATATTTTGTGTTTTTAAAATACTGTAATATTTTCTGGGCACAAAATTTGGGGGGGGGGGCACAAAAAGTATTGGGATGGCATTGCCCCCGAATGCCCCCCATGGCTACGGGCCTGCGATCGGGTGCATTTCGTTTTGGTAGTAGTGGTTGCACTATTCATGGTCCTGGTTTTTATATACTTTTTTCAAAAGCTTCCAAATTTTGTGTTCAGATTTGCGGTTTGGGTTTCGGGGTTAGGTTTAAGGGTTAGATTTTGTTTTACTCCGTTTCTACAAAGCGTAGTGCAGTCTACTGCACACTCATCATGCACTGATGTCACGTTACAGGCTGCGGACGAATAATTTTTTAAAATGAAGGTCCACTGACGGACCTATAACCATTTACCCACTTTACACTGCACTGTTATCAGATTGACGGGTGAGCGATTCGTCGCCCTTGGCTTACCTTCGTGAACGCACTTGCGAACTCGATATTGGGGCGTTTTTACACTGCAAGGACTTGGAAGATTTGCTTCGTGCGCTTGGCCTGTGGTATTGCGAAAGCTGAAGAATAGGTGAAAATGAAAAGGTGAAAGCCGATTGCACGACACAAAGGTGCTTTTTGTAGGTGTTGTTGGAATCGCCGAGATGTGATTTTATTTAGTGTCGTCCGAAAAATAACTGCGAGCGTAGAAAATCGTGGAGAACTGCTGGGCGATGAGGTCATGAAAACCGCGTCCCATCGTAATTGCAGTTTTCAAGTGACTTTTAATAGAATTTGAACAGCTTCCACAGGGAAGGAAATGGGAGTTAGTTTTTACATGGCAAAGCCGCTTTGTTGATTTCAGTCACGATCATTAACTAATCTATGCTCTGCAGTACAATACAACAGAGTGTCAAATTGGGGATTTTGTGAGTAGTAATCTATGAACAGTAGGCAGGTTACTGCAATTCACCAAATTGCAACTGTAACCTATTCCACAAACTTTTATGCCACATTTTATGCTACTCCGTGTGTTCCATTATGAACTGAGGAAATCATAGCCACATAACTGGGAGACAAAGTTCAATGTGTAGCCTATACTGAAGTCATCCTCTTCCAATTTTAGGCTATATATTTTGCACAGAGGTCGAATCACTCTACTATACCAAGGTGTAATGAAAATCTATTAATCAGTATTGGGGTTATAGTCCTTTAGCCCAATATCTGAAGTCTTGTAACCTACCGAATAATCTTCCAGTTTGCTCAACCGATTCAATTTTGCTGATTGTTTCCTAACTAGGTGTAGTTAGCCAACAGGCAACACTATTAAATAAATTAATCCGTCATTTTTGCTATTAGCTTGAATAGGTTAATCTGTTCCACGGTAGTGGTTTTAGCATCAAACAAGTACAGAAAAGGTTGCACAAGGCTTAATGCAAACCACCCAACCTTTTTTCCGCTCGAATCCCTTATTATCGGATTCCCAACCTACTTCTGCTAGTTGGATTCGCTGAATCGGGTATGGTTGAAAACATGCGCGCTCAAGCAGCTCTGTGAGACACTCATGGCCGTGCTTGAGTGATTTGTGGGATTCCCAATCCAACGCGAATCCGATAACAGTGCTGTGTAAAGAGGGTAAATATCTGTTTGTTTTGTATTTAGACAGTGTCGTATTCGGATACGGATGGATACCGTATACTAAATTTCTGAAATTTTCGGATAAGGATTGGATATTGATAAGCAAAATTTTTTCGGTTATGGATCAGGAGTTAAAAAATCAATATCTGCTCACTTCTGCTAGACAGTATATAAAATAACTTCTGGGATTTCAGCAGACACTCGAGCAGACTTATCACGAGATATATTCAAAAAAGATGTAGTTACTTACAAAAAAAAATGAGTCATATCGTATCATGTAAAATGATTTTAGATTTTAGGTGAGTAAGAGCTGAAGATATCTTCACAGTAGGGATCTTATGTACTCGGTAAACATCGTGGTTTCCGATTCATTGCTGTTAAGAATGACTTTTCGGTAGATACATATGAAATGCATCAAGGATTCTTCGTAAATACAGTAGAATTCGCTTCTCTTAACTACAATAACTTCGGCTATAACGACAGTTTACCCATAAGAAAGCTTTTACGTCGGTCCCGACAGAATTACTATGATTTACGTGCATTCGAGTTCGGCCACATCGTCACTTCGCCTATAGCGACGTTTTTGCGTCGGTCCCCTCAGATTATTTTGTTCGTTAAGAGCAGTGGTTTTCGACCTGGGGTCGCAGTCCCCTTGGGAGTCGTTTGCCTTTTTTCTAGGCTCACGAGAGCTTCTAATAAAAATATTCATAATTACTTCTATATATTATTTTTCTTATATGGAACCACTTTTTGTTGTAGCCAAAATAATGGGATCACCTGGCAAAAATAATAGCCTACTTTTTCATTCAAAACGGTTGCAAGTGTGATTATGAACATCACAAAGTTTTGAGTGCGGTTATAACCATTACAGTACTATTGCGTTTGGCAACGCACGAACAACTTTGTGACGTATGCGCTGTGTTTGCAAATTAGATATCTGAATGCGGTAACTAGCTTGGGAGTTATTCTAGCTTTCAATGAATTGTGCTGTGGAGTTAATTGTATACGGCAAGGGTCTCTCTCACTGATGCTGCCTGGTGTATGACTTTAATGAATGAGTCTTTGTTCAACATAGTGATATATCATACATTATTTTTTAGTCATTGTGATTTTCTATTGTGCAAACAACTGTATTACGTATACCTGACTGGAAATTTTCGCAAGGGGGTCGTTAGGGTAAATGGGGTTGCCAAACGTGTCGCTGCATGAAAAAGGTGGAAAACCACTGGTTTGAAACTACAGTTGCAAGTTTTCTTTACAGTTTGAATCAAGGATTGCGCCATCAGTAATGGCGGCAAGTCGTAACAACTTGCATGAGTTTTACTTTACTGTATTTGGGATTGTTGCGACCGGAGCTGTGGCCTATGGAGCCGGTTCTCGAATTTCAAGCACCGGCTCTGGCTGTAACTCCTGAACAGAACCGTCGCCAGAAATTTTTCAATAGGGGGGCTTTACGTTTGTTCAGGGAGGCTTGGCATTCTGAAATTTGACAAAAACTCAACCGATTTACAGCGCTTCATATTTCGATTTTTTGGGACTTGGAACTTTGTTTGGGGGGGCTAGAATGGCGACGGGACTACTCCAGGCATCTAAATGTTTTGGCGCCTGCTGCAGAAGGATTTGGCAAATTGCAAACTGAACACCAATATATTATTTGTGCAACGCGCTTGCTCCACACACTAGAGCTGAAGAACTGAAACCAAAATTTCAGGCTTCAGCTTCGGCTCTACCATCTAAATGTTTTTGACTCCGGCTCCAACCATCCAAAATATAGCTTGAACTCCGGCTCCACAGCCCTGCATTTGTGACTGTGGTCAATTTGATCGATAATCTTGGTGGAGCAGTGCGTAAACTGTCAAACAAAAGAAGCAGTATCCCATTACTGAAAAAGTATAACATCGTCATTTCGTTCAATAACGGAATGTTACGAAAAGCGCAAAACTTGCAAGAGATTTCGATATCTCAAATACAACGTTGACCACTATTTTGAAAAGTAAAGACAAAATAATTTCTGACATTTTCGTATCAGAGTATACGCGAAAACACGATACAACATGCGCCATTCCTGATCAAAGAACACTCGTAACCCTTTATAGGCTTGGGCTTTGAGCTAAACCCCTTTTAACAGCGATTCGGCTGTAACGACAGTAGTTTGGCTGTAACGACGTTCGCCAAAGCGACGCTTTTTCTCCGGTCCCCTGAAGTGATGATGTAGGACAATTCTCCTGTAGTTTTTTTCTTAATTTTGGAATTATTGTTGCATGGAAACATTTTTATTAAAAATTGAAACATCGGTAAAATTTTTATCGTTGAAATAGTGATTTCAATTGTCCGCTGCTATCAAGGCTTCGTACGTATCCACGCTCATCGTTAATTCAACTTGACTATTTTTGGAGGAAAGTGAGAGCACAGGACGATGACAACCGACGAAAGCAAATTTGCGTTGGTAGAACCTGAATCTAAATTTTTAGGTCTAACAGATATGCTGTGTGTTCGTCTGATAGCGTCAAATCTCTACCGCAAAAGCCTTTTCTGAAACAGTCAGTTATGATTATATTGCAACAAACGCACACCACATGTTTCAGATGATGCTTTTATGCACTTCATCTGAATTATACCAATAGATGGATCCTATACACTGTTTACTCGATTCTATTGAACTATTTTTTTGAAACGGAAAAAGGACGTGAAAAGAAATTATCCGAGATAAAGGAGTTATGAAACCTCCAGTTTATCTTTCTTAACAATAAGATTAATAATTAACGCACAAACCTCAAGAACTTGAAAAACTATTGCAAGAAATGCTAAAGAATGTCTTTCAAATTTAAAAATGTCCGTTACTTTTTGTTAGATCGCGTCACACCCCTCTGCATGAAAAAAATATGTCCAAAGATAAAGAAATATATTGCAGGATGTGATTGTGCGATTTTCTTTTATCCCAAGTACGTGTTGTATTGAGTGAGTAAACTACTTTGAGACAGCAAAACCACTATTGCCTTACCTCGCAACTGACTATTTTTAAATCACTTCCATTCCTAGCCAAATAACATTGAACCTATAATCGTTTCATTTGTGTTTATCTGTGTTGTGCTTAGTGAAATCGCATGTGAAGGGCCTAATAAGCTCTTGAAAAACATGCCTTTTTTACTTTATCTTCATTTCAAACACATTTTGTATACATTTTACCTGTTTATTTGAGACGAAGTTAATGTTCCCATCTGGCAGCTTTCTGGACTTTGCCACTGTGCTTTCTATTGAATTGAAACTGAAAACTGGCAGTTTTTACTGTGCTACATACAGTTAGTTAGAAAATTATGCTATGCACATTGCAGAAATGCTCTCGAGATTATTGACGTTCATTCGATCATGGTTTACAGCTGCAGAACAACTTTCAGGCAAGTTAACTGCTGCTTTGATAATACAGTTATAAGGTTATTTGTTTCCATTTCCAACATATGTGTATAACTCTCAAAATTCAGCATTAAAATTATAGATGTATTATGTCTCTCCATAAACCCAAGGCAGTGTAGGCTGCAAGTGAGCGGCAATACTCCGCAGAAGGTGGAGAAGTTCAAGTACCATGGGGTGGTATTCATACGTGACGCAAGACGGATCAAGGAAATTGAATTACGGATTGGTGAAGCAAACGCAGTTCTGCGTAAGCTTCATCGCTCTGCGGTGACAAAACGGGAGCTTTCAAACACCAGAAAGCTGTCAGTTTTAGAATGATATTTGTTCCGATTCTCACTCGTGGTCACGAATCTTTGGTAATGACTGAAAGGGTGCTGTCTCAAGTACAGCGGCTGAGATTGGATTTTTACGAACTAGTCACTGGTGTTTCACTTCGCGACAAAGTGCGCAGCTGTGGAATTCGCAAAGCCCCAAAGTTCGAGTCGCTTCTGCGATACTAGAGATCCCAGTTAAATTTGTTCGACCATGTGTCCAGAATGTATCAGCAAAGATTGGCCATACGCAAGTCCTGCTGACTACACCTATGTGAAAACGGTTCAAGGGTTGTCCAAGGACCAGGTGAGGTAATGGAACGACATTCCCGACTTTGCCTGGTCCAGTCTTGGTGTGAAGTCAGCATAACTATCTTATATTGCTGTTGACCGTGAATTACTTGTATTTGGAGTCGTCCTAGGGCTGCTGTCCCCGCGACACCCCTAGAGGAAAAGCTGTTCCGCGACACCCCTATGAAAATAAAGGAATGAATAAGTCGTTGTGCTTATTTCTAAAGTAAAGTTAAGAAAGATGGGTTTGCATTGTTTTTACTTTGGCAGTATCCTGCTACCTCTTGCTGTGCACGTTTCGCATCAGTTACTTCACACAGTTGCAAAACTGAAAAACTTTTTCCTTCATCTTTTAATACGTCAACAGAGACAGGAAATCGAAGCTAAATAGAGATGTTATGTTTGCGTTTGTTGAAGAATTTTTGTGACTGACATCATGAACTCAACCAACATTGTCATAAAAATCCATAAAACCATGAGAATATTACAGCAGTTGGTCATATGACAATCAGGGCCTACGAGAAGGAGGTACATGAGGTACATCTTACCCAGGCCCGGTAGGTACTTGGGCTCGGGAAGATGAAAGTGCGCATGCTAAGTTTTTCTGTAATCAAGCCAAATACTGTAATGGCTCGTGTTAAGCCAGTTGCCAATACCACAATTAATATATTTCTAAATCTTAGCGTGGTAGCTGTTTCACTGTATTTACATCAATACGAATACAATACAAACAAGCTACATAAAATTCGATGAGGGTCCAAGAAGGTAGGGGCCTTGGTGTCGGTCTTCGTTCCCTCTGGTAAAATTTTCTGAGGCCCTGGCGACAAAGAAAGTTTGACATTCAAATTTTAAAAAATATTTGAGGATCTGGATCTGTCTCGCATTGAGACAGAGAGGACTGAGGCAAGCGCAATCCGTAAGCCACTTTACAAACTACAGCTGGAAACAAAAATTTGAATGCTAATAATTTTCTCAAAGCGAGAAACGAAGGGGATAGTGCTGCAAAACAGCAGAAGTACAAAACATCAAATGCGGTAAGAGGTACATAAGAGGTGAAACCAATAAAATTAAACTCTTGTTTCTTCCAAAGTGGAAAACTTGCGCACAAGATCCACTACTGTTAAGGTTTCTATCAATACTATTGACCTGTAGTACAAACAATGAAATTGAAGCATCGCCCAAATTTCATGAGAAATTTTATTAAATAAAAACTTTCGTGCGCAAAACATTTCAGTGATGTTTAGGCAAGTCTTTGACACACATTTTGGTCTACATTTCACTTACTTTTGAAATGGAAATATCCCAAAGGTATTGTATGTTGACATAGATAAATGATCTTAACAATAAATCTACCTGAAAACAAGCCACTGCATGCATAATTGTTGCGTCCTAATATTTCTTGCAGCCGTGGAAGTTATGAAAGCCATAGTGTTAACAAAACTTCTTTGACACGTTGTTGATTGGTTCTTAGCAAAGCTACTCATTCATATGACCGAGTAATTAGTTCAAAAGCAAGATAAATTTGCTTCCAATACAGTTTTTTGTATAGGTTTTCGATTACATAGCAATATAAAATAATGATTAAGAAGTTACCAATTTAAGATCTGCCAAGCTGCTTTCATCTTCTTTTGCGGACTATCGAAGTTAAGACAGACCTCATCTCAAAATGAGACTCACAACCAGGGGCGGATCCAGCGGGGGGCGATTGGGGCGATGGTCCCCCCTAAAACCCAAGAAAGTGACTTTATTCGCCATGACTTTGTACAATTCAGGAAACTACATTCGCGATATAAAGCCATTTTGCCGTCCATTGTTTTGTCACAGCAGTTTTGTGAAGTACACTTCATCTCTCTCTTGTGGTAGCGAAGCTGTTATGAGACTTTACCACCAAATATTACTGAAATCCTACCCCTCTAAACTTACTGGCTGGATACGCCCCTGCCCACAACATGATTTCAGCAACGTTTCTGACTAAAACCTTTAGAATTTGGCCAAAACCTCCAGTATCATACAACTGGTAGATAATTAAAACTTGTATTTAAACAAAGTTTACTAATCTGCAAAATTTACATCTTCAAGTTTATTCCGCCACTTTGTGCAGATGATGAGGAAGTCGGTAACAAAAGGCTTGTGAGTTTGCTGAAGAGTTCCGAAAAAATGTTGGTGGAACGGAATTACGAACAATATAAAAAGGATTTGGAAGAAGTGATTTCCTATATTAAAGTCCTTGTAACAAGTGGCGAAACCAATGAAGATTTATTAGTGCACAACAGTGATTATGCACAAAAATACATGCAGGTAGCTAACATCTTCTACGAATGGTTTCATACATATCTCAAAGAAGGCAGACTATTAACGGCAACTTCGCTGTGTGACATATCCATTACATTGGTGTTGGATGCATGCAATGGGCCTCTACTGGATGCATGCAGTGGGCCTCTACTGGTACGAATGACTGAATGCATGAAAGGGTTCTGTGACATTCTAATCCAAGTTGCGAAAAGTCGCAACAATGTTGCGAAAGAGTACATTTTTCCGAGAATGAACGAATTCAAAAATAACGCAGAGAAGTTAAACAATATCGGTAAGTTCAAAAAGATCTTGCTGTTCGAAGCGTGGAGTCCTATCTTCAAAGAAGCCAAAGCAGCTCTGTGAAAGAAAAACGTGCTTCAACAACTCTGAAGTAGACGTTATTTTGCTAAAAATCAGTTTTTCAACTAGAGGGCCAATGTGGGGCTCCAGCCATTCTTTTCCTTACCTTTGTAGTTCGTTGCCTCTGCAAGTGATGCCTTTTGATGTTGTGGAACTTTTTATTAAAAAACATCTTATATGTCAGATACGTCCGTCATTGGTGAACAGTAGAAGCTGTGCATGATGTGTAACAAATTAATTTGCTTTGATGTGAATTGTAATGACCGTTACGTAATTACGAGATCCAACGTTGAATCGAATTACATTAACCTGTAGATCCAAATATTATATAAACTTGATGTTTAGTTGGACCTGCCAGGCATGACCTTCATCAGACTGCATTGACGTATGATGTGCTGGTCCCTTTAGCTCAAGTAGAAATTATTGATCTCAATACAGTTTTGTAGCAAGTTTTAACGTTGAAACAATTTTGTTCAATCTTATCGGGTTGAGTGGCGATTCTTCAACAAACCTTTTCTGAGTCCGTTTTGCTGCTTTCGCTTCGGAGATCTCTGATTTTAAATTTGAAAATCCAATGAGACAATGTATTGGAGGCAAGGCCGCACTTCCCCATAGGATATGCAGGCTTAAGCCTAGGGCCTCAAAATCAAGGGGACCTCCAGCAAACTCTGCGGTACGCATAGAGTCAATTTCTTGTACGGATCAGTTCGATAAACATTTATCAAAATTTTATGTCTTAATTATTCATGAAATTTAGTGTTATTCACCTAATCAGATTTCGTGTTGATAACCCCAGGGTCTTCCAACGAGTTTCCATGAATCTCAACATGACCATTTGTCAAGCCGCATGCCGACTATCGTGTCGATATACTCAATGAACGTTGGCTGCGTCCTGATGTATTTGCTGAATCATAACGATAGTTACGTGTGAATCAGCTGAAAGAACTTGCGGCTATTCGTGCTTGAATTGCACCTAAAAGTCTATTTGGCAAAACCGTTAATATCTCGGAAGGGATCCGGAACCGGAGCTACCTCTCAAATGGCCATAGCTCCGGCTCCGGTCCTAAATTTTAAACTGAGCTACCGCTCCGGCTCCTGATTTTTAATTTGAGCTCCGGCTCCAGGCAAAGCTCCGGCGCTCCAGCCCCGCAACCCTGGTAACAACCCATTATTGCAAAACATTAGCTCAGTCCTTGCCATGTGGTAGGCAAGTGACCCGTTCCATTTCCCAGTGCTACCAGCACCGTCGTACTTGGTGAGGAATAATTCAGTCTAGCAGCTCTTGTAAATGGATAAGACAACGCTTAATGCACAACTGGTCACAACTCTACTGAAACGTGGTTTTTATCACCTTAAATCTGCGGATGATCAGATGTGTGGAAAAGTTTTGGTTTAGTTGCCAATGAAAAGAATGAGCAGTGTTATATCTGTTGCTTTGCCGTATACTATTTGGTCTGGAATGCATATGACAAGACAAAAGATACTTTAGGTACCGTATTTTATTCAAATGGGTCCATCAAATGGGTCCATACGATTACCAAGGTACATTGTCGCAAAAGCTAAGTTTGTTTAACATACGCGAATGTTACCCGGAACACACAATCGTTTCACGCATTTAAGTCTTCACTTCAATTAAACATTATGTTTCATATGTAATTAATAAGTGGTCTATAAAATTCCAACTTACATAGTTCGTTTTAAATCGAAGTTTGCATAACGTACTCTTGAACAAATGTAGAACATATCGAACGTCGTTGTAACTGACATCAAACATTCGTAGTTCTGTCAATTGCCAAACACAGTATACCCAANTGACATAGCACAGGCGTTCATGAAGATTGACCTGTAGCAAACGTGTCTCTTCTCAGACNAATCTTCAAATGAGCAGCTAGTGTGGGTGACCGTGCTNTCATTGCAGTGTTTGTCCTTGCTTGAGATTTCTTCTTCTTGGTTCTTCGTCTTGTGTTCCTGAGGCCATGTGGGAGATGGTCTCTCCTAAGGCAGTTTTTGGTGACCTTTTATAGCTTTGTTACTTATCTCTTTCTTATTTCTGCTCATGAAACTGACTAAATTCTTATTTTATTTATTATCTTGTTTCTTCCACAAGTTGC
>JGI24158J21664_10010241_pt1 | contig 12509 bp, 7 predicted proteins | sample Ectturendosymbi3_FD_21664 | JGI IMG/M metagenome (IMG submission 21664) | reverse complement strand
TTTTGATACCCTGCGCTTGTAAGGAAACTTTGTTTTCAGTCATCCACATTGCTTAAAAGTTTATGGCCGGATTGTGACATTGCAGCAAAATCATCAACCGCAAAAACATTTTTCGCCGTCCTCAAGCATTGCATGACTAAAAGGTTATCAGCACTACTATTTAAGTTTACTTTTGTCTTTATTTTAATTTTAACAACTGAAAACTGGCTTTGCATGGTCTTTGCAAATTAAATGGGATCGTTTCTTTGTTGCGTTCCTGCCTCAGTGAACTTAGCTGCGCTGTCAACGCAGTATGGAAACTTGTTACATTGATAAGCACGCGTTTTGGAATGCGTCGCACAAAGGCCAGTCGCCGCCGAGTCCTTTGCCACAATATTCAATAACCATCGTTAGATTTTTTTAAGACGCCACGGTCACAAGTTTCTAGACCAGTGGCTATTAGTCTTTTTTATATATCTTACCCTTTTATCGAACAAGATTACCTCCAATATAGTCAATGGTGCTCATTTAATTGAAAATACAATATGAACATCTCTTACAGTTTAGAATGATTCATAAAATTTACATTTGCTGCGAAGTATGGTTCAGTAAAGTTAACCCCTTGGAAGATGAAATTTACCCCCAGGTTAAGAACCACTGTTGTAGACGAAAAAAGCGCTCATTTGATTCGCTTCAGCACCGACAGGGACGGTGAAGATGTTATGTTGCTGTTTTGCAGAACTCGTTCGGCGCCGATGGATCAACGTCGTGGGTCAAGGATGCGACGAACTAGACGAGACGACGAAAAACCCATGGTTTGTTGTTAATCTTTATCACCGGCTTAACTTAGCGCGAGTGCTTCTATCGCGGCAATCCCAGTGTCATTTAATTTTTAAAAAATCCTTGGGAGGTTGTCACTGGTGTGGAATCTTGAGGTGTAGTCACCTATTTTTATAGTACTTGCTTTCAAGTCCGAGTCGTTAGATCGGAGTCGTCAGTCGTCAGATTTTGCCCTGATAGCTTTTTGTTTTGAAACAGAACATCTACAAATTATTTCAATATTATGATATTCTAACGGCGCTGATTTTCACGTTTCATTTTGGCGGATTTCCTAAAAAAACGTAGCTCTTTTGAATAGTTCACCCGATTCGTATCCTTCAGTGCTTTATGTGCAGATTTTTTCGTTACAGCGAACGTCGCCTGGCAACGAAGTGAGCACGCCGTTCACTCTGGAGAGCACCTCCTTTCCGCCCCTGCCCGGTTCCATTTCTACTACGGTAAGCCGCTCCGCATTTTGCTTGTCTCCTGATAACCGTGAAAAGTATGCACTTCGCTGTTGACCCGTCCGAATATTTGTTTACCAATTCGTCTCTTTTTGTCGGTCTCAGCGCTACTTGTTTGTACGCGTCAGTTTATTTATGAGATTTGTCACGGACGTGTCGTGCACCTCGCTTTCTGCCAAACAACAGTTGTTATCCGACGACATCGGCCAATCAAAGCGACCTTGTTTTTATTCGGAGCAGGCAACCAACGGTGGCGTACCTGACGGACGACCCGCAGCTGCCGATGTGGTGAGAGGTGCAGACACTACAAAGGTCAGTGCTTTCTTGTTAACGTAACTTTGCNAGTCTCTATTGTTGTCTTCGCGTTNGATTTGTATTTGGTGTTAAATGCGTTTCGTTTCCATTCGNAGCAACGATGGTCCGTCCATGGTGCGGATCCCGAAAATTCTTCTTGAGTGTAAACCAACGCGCTCACACTGTATCTCATACGTTTGCAGGTCTGTGCCACCGAAGCACCACCCCCCGCCCCTCTTAAAAAATACTCGGTAGTGTCAGGAGCGTCCGGTCCTACGGCGCCAGCGCCGCAACAAGTACCTAAACCAGTTCCAGTGGCTCCGCCTGTCGAACTTTTGGAGAAAGTGGATGCGGCCAAGCCCAAGCCTGAAGCCAAACGCCACCTCTCGGCAAGCAAGGATGCTCAGACAGCCGAGAACGGTACGTTCTGTTGACTGACCGAAGGTGTTTGATCGTAACTCGTGCGCGCAGCAGGCAACAAACAAGCTTACTGGTTGGTGTTAGTTCACTTATGGCCGCGAGTCCATGAACAGGCCTTCCTGCTGAAGAAACACAGCGACAGGGTTAGTATTTACAAGTCACTCCTGATAGCATGAAGTGTGCAGTAATATCGCAGAATTAATCCAATCAGCATTTAATTTCGCGACGTCTGGCCACAATGTTTGAGGACATATGTGCAGATGATCAGAATCGTGCAGTAGCTTTGCTTATTCCTATTTAAGTAGTTGCTATTTCAGCGTTTCAAGTTGCCTCATCGAATACTTTGAAAGGTTTGACCAACGCGGCTGGTAAATACCGGGGCGGCCGTTTTCTAAACTTAGTGAAGGGATGTCGTTTGCGGCCTGCGTTATTCACTGATAGAGCCATCGGTATCATGTGATGGCAGGCAACCGTCTGTTTGTTTTAGGTATCGTTAGTTAAATGCACTTCTTCTCGAAACAGGTGGACAGCCCGTTAAACCACGCTTGCACACGCCGCAAGCTAAAACCGGTGGACCGGAAAAAACCACTGTCGTCGAGCGACCCAAAGCGCCTCCAGCGGGTAAGAGCGACGAGCAGCCAGCGCCTTCGTTACCTCAGCAAACTGTCACGGTCGTCAATGCGAACGCCGCCGTTGTCAAGAAGTCGGCGCCCCCCTCCGCGCAGCCCAGCCGGGGATCTTCGTTCAAGAAAACTGCGTCGCCGAAAACTGATGTTGCGGCCAAAGACGATGCGCAGGCCAAAGCTGAAGCGCATAAACCCACTGTGCAATCAAAGAAAGAGGTGACTCACTTGATACTAGCTGGCAGTGGGTTTCATACCTCGCATAACGTTTTCAATGTTCGTCTTGTCGAGATGTTAAAAGCGCGGCTCGGTTTTATGTTTCCCTCAACCTCAGCCGTATTTTGAGAATTGACTCAGCAATTGCGGCCAAGCACTTAACTAAGTACTGTTCGTATTGATTGACCTCGTACATCCACCTCTCGATGTCTTTGGCCATAATTGCCAACCTCGCGACACCTTTTCGGCGTAGAAGGTGGACTTGATAAAATGAGGTCGGTCAAACTATGAGCCACTGCTTCTTTTGCAGACGACGAAAGAGTCCGCCAAACCAGTCGAAACCGACAACAAGCAGTCTGACTCAAGCAAACCCGCACCTACCTCTTCCTCTCCTACTCCCGGTAATCTGAGTTTTATTTTGCGCTGAGACATTTTCGGTCATTTGGTGTAAAACCGCCGTGACAATATTCACCTGCCTACCTTTTCAAACATTATTACCGAACTGACTTAATTTTTTTCGGTTGTTTCAAAAACAATTCTTTCTATGACCGAAAAAATAAACCCAGCCTGCAAGTGGCCTTTCAACCATGATTACTGTCTACGATATCTGGCAAAGGATAGTTCATTGTTGTTGTCGCTTTTCGTCGGACACGATTTGCTGGCAACAGCAAACTATCAAGCGGCGGCCGTCTTGTTGTCTGCGCAGATTGGTTCTGGCTGGCCGAAATAGCGCAGCAGTTTTTGTTCAGAGTTACCTGCAAAATCCGCTTGTTTCCAAAGTGCGCAGACAAGAACGTTGGCAGGCAGTGCTTTTGAATTGTCTTCTGTCGCCAGGCGCTTACAACAGTTACCTTTGATTGCAGAGGGACGCAGGCCGACGTACGCCGACATGCTGCGCAAGCAACAGAGCAAGAAAGAGGCTGCCGCTAACGCTGCTCAAGTCAATGGCAAGGAGTCGTCCGATTCCGGAAAGTCCGACTCCGGAGACGAGATTCGTTCGGCGGACGAAGCCAAGGACTCCATCGCGACCGAATCAAAGGCCCCGGCCGAGGGGCCAGGACCTTCTGAGGCCAAGCCGCAGCGCGCGCAGCACAAGTCACGCGGTAGCTCGACAGAAGGCGATGACGCCAGTCAGGGACCAGTGAATGAGCGCCGGCATGATGGTCCGTTGCACAATGGCTATGGCCGTCGAAGCGGCTACGACGGCTACCGTGGCGGAAGAGGAGGCTATTACCGCGACTTCGACCGAAATTACGGTTACGGGCCAGGTGGCCGCGGCTCCTACCGCGGTCGCGGATACAGAGGTAGCGGTCGTCGCGGGCCGCCGCGAGATCGTTACTATGGCAACCAGCAGCGGTCGGCGCCGTCCGCGCCCGCAGCCGCCTCGGAAAGATGATGAAAGTTTCTCGTCTGCCTCAACAGTGAGACGTTGGCGAATCCGCGCCGCCGGCATCAGGGACGCGCCTGAAGGCGACTGGCCGGCGTCAGCGCGAGAAACATGGCGGTAAGTCGATGGAAGCCAAGCTGAACTGCTATGCACGGCTGCTATTCCAACCCTCAGTTGCGGGATGTGTCCCGACTACTGTGATGTGTTCTTATTTTCTTATGCAAAAATTTAAAAGAAAAAAAAGTTAAACTCTCGCCGCGTCGCAGTGACGTGACGCCGACGTCACTGTCGTCGAACGCCTTCGTAGCAAAACGCGCACTGGGTGCCGCTGTTCAGCGCGTGGAACACAGATCATTGCGGCGAGGCGAGTCGATCTTGTAGTTAACTATTAACGTTAAAACCAAACAAAAAATTTACGTTATTTATGCGCCTCGCACTTTGTACGAGGCGCAGGACTGCTTTCTGGGCCCACTGATAGCGTGGGCCCGTTCTCTTCGAGGTGCTGATGGCCTCTTGCGCTGTGAGCGAAAAACGTGCGAGGTCCTGTTGATCTTACGTGTGAAGTTGTTGTGAATCGGGACGTGACGAAGAGCTTTTGTGAAGAAGCTTTACGTAAGTGGTGATGTCACTGAACGCGTGGAGGTCCTAAATTATTATTTGCAAAACAGCCCATCTCAGGTCACGGTGGCACCCGCCTTTGATGTAGAGTTTCTAACGAAGCTTTTACTCGAAGCTCAGTGATTCGCGTCGCAGCGACTACTTTTAGAAGGAAATTAATAATTTTTGTCGATTGAGCAGTAACGCAGCTCGCGATGTTTTGTCAGTTCGCATGTTGTTTTTTCTTCCTCCGGTTGTGGTCTTTATTTCCTTTGCTTGAAAACGGGAACGCGGCTGTGCTTGAAACATTGATTTGCGGAGGCCGGCAATGCATAGTCGGTCGGCTTTAGCCACGTCGACGATCTAAATTTCTGTGGTACCTCTAAGCGAGCAACCCAACTTCGTTGACACAATCGAACTTTGGTAGAAAGCCAATGTGTGTTTGGGAGCAAATGGCTGGAAGTACAACGCAGTGATCCGTAGTTTGCGCATGACGCTTAATCTTTAAAAACAAAACTGCGACGTTTGTTGCTGGCTCTTCACCGACTTGGACTTGGACTTGGGTTTGTTTATTAGAGATTCCAGTAGGGCCTGTGAAATGGCCGAACATCACTCGGACACTGTCTTCAAAAGTCGATCGCTGACCATTTGGAAATGCTCAGTGCAGCCACTGCTAACGAACTGTTGGCACTTGTCCCATTCGTCCATGCCGCTGTCGTTTTATTGCCGAGCCTCCGTGCCCGTCTTCAAGCTTTGTGGCGTGTTATTTCGTTCTCTTTTCTCTTCGGTTCTTTGCGTTCGAGTAATTGTGTTCTTCGGTCGTGAATCGGCCAGGTCGGGTTGTTTCGTCGCCGCCTCCTCGTAATCACGTGACTGTGTTCGATCACGTGACCAGTCAAGGTAACAAATCGTCTTCAACCTGCAGCAGGCGCAGTGGTATTTCGGAAGTGAGCACGCCGATTTGCGTGCGTGATTTTGATAACACGCGACCGTTAACACAAGTAATTGCTCGAAATCGACGCCTGTTCGCCAGTCCCGTCAACTCATTGTGTGCTGTTAACCTTCGTTCTCGCGGGGCTGACTCGTCCGTTAACTCTCAAACTTGACTCAATGCTGGCTTTTTCAACAACGTCCTGACCGTGGTTGAAGGCTTGGATAATTAATGTTGGCGTGCCTATAGTTGCGTTGCTATTTTAGTACTGTGCGTCCGAGCTGCAATTTGGAGCGGCGCTACGCTCTGGGATGCGTCATGCTTACGCTGTAGCGTTAATCTTGCAGTAGACGAACTTTGTGGGCAGTGCGGAGCGGCCTGCCTTGCACAGCTCTTTCAAACGTTCTGCTGCTAAGCAAAGCAATTCGATAAAATCCTCCCGTTCATTTGGGTTATCACAAAAAAGCTTTAATTCACGCTGAGCAATTCCAGGAACCCCCTCGCAGCATTGAGGGAAACTTAGACCGCAGCTCTTCAACACTCCCGCTGAAGCGCCTTTAAGTCCCCCTGTGTCGCATATCTCGTAATTTGCGCCGCTCCCAGACAACTGCGTGCACGCGGCTCCCATCGTGCCAAGGGTCTCCGGGCCTTGACCGACCCGGACATCATTCGTGTACTGTTTTTCGCTTTTTTTGTCTCGTTACATTATTTATGGTTTACCGCTGTTGCTTTTTCCTGTTGCTCGCTCGTCTGCCCCTTTCTGAGGGGAGCTTTAAGCGCCGCCGACTTGGTCCTTCGTCGAGTGTTTTCGCTGGTTGTGGTCGCATGTGGCGCGCGCAGCCGTCCCGTGGAACCACGTCAGAGCGCTTTAAAAACTGCTGCATTCCTTTTCTTCGAATGGGCTTCACGTTAGTTTGACTCGCGTGAAGCTCAAGCAAATGTGGCAGCGGACGCACCGACACCGAAAAGCGGAAATAGTTTTCCAAAACAAGGGCTCGTTGGGAATAGCTGGGCAACCTTGACAAGTAGATCGGGCGGACCTTTTGGCAAAAATCACAAAATGTGCGAAGGGTATTCACTGCGGAGAAATACAGAATGCTGCCGGGCCAGTTACAAGCAGCACCTTGTTGCTGTGACGAGCGTTACTAGGGAACCTGCATGCTACTTTCGGTGTCGCGTCCAATGTCGCTTTATTTTCGAACAAATTCTTGGTTGGTGAACAAGCGAACCGGTTACCGCCACGCGAACACTGAAATTAACCGTCCTCGAGACCGTTAAAAACATGTAGGGGAAATGCGGGAACGGGAACTGTTGGTCGATTGCCAATGACAGACTGGACATTTCGGAAATTGCGCGTCCTTTGCTCTTGCAGCGAAACACGATGGTACCGTGAGCTTTCGTTGAATGCCAACTCAAGGTGTGCTGTGTTTTGCTTGCGTGACGCCGATTTTGTTTTCGCGCCGAACGGACGCTGGTAACGCGGTCAGTTCTCGATTTGTGGTTCAAAGTGTGTTGCCGCCGATGTTTGTCACTCGGCAATGTTGTTTCGGATGAGTCCGCGTCGTGCTTCACGAAGTGCGGCGCGTTCGCGTCCTCCGAACGTCCGGGAGAGCCTTCCGTTTACGTTTGTCCTTATGCAGCGCGCAGGCGTCTCACGGGTTTTCGCACGACAAATAATCCGCTATCCAGTACGCGCACACAGTTTCTCAGCCTGATCGGAAAAGGCCGCAACAAGCAAATACTGGGTTTCGTGCCGGGCAACCAGAAGCGATTGTGTGGTGAAGCGTATCTTTCGTTCGTGCTATGCAGTCAGGTGCTCCGTAAATTGCAAAAAAAAGGAAAACCTTTATTCCGCCCCCCGCCTTGTAAGTCGACGATCGGCGATTCGCTTCCGGGCCACCCGCTTATTTCACTCCCGATACCCGAACAGATCGTATGTTTTCAGGCCCATATTCATTGCCCTCGGTGCCGACTGCCCGGCCAGTGTGGACAACACGCACAGCGCGCTGCAAGGCACGTGTTTTAGGCAATATGTCGCTGCGTTATTTAATGCCGGGGTGGAGTCGAAGTGTGTCCGCGGTTGTCTGCGACTTTCAGTTGTGATTCTGCTTGTCATTTCGGTCGCTTGGTCGATCACACTTCAAAAAAAAATTGTCATTCAGGGTGCTATCGTGGCAGCAACCGACACAGGCTCGGCTCCACCTCTGTTGTTTTGCGCCTCTCAAAAATTCGTTTGTCATGGTTGCCGGTTTCGCCAAGTGCGGTCTCGATTTGGGTTTTGCGACGTTTAACGGGCTCAACTATTATTCTCGAACCGATGAACGGCGCGACGCGCGCATTCGTGCAGCGCCGCGTGGCCTGTCTCTGTAGAATGTGCGTCAAAATTGGTGCTGGTCAATTGAACTGATGGAAACCTTTTTCTGTGCGACGTACTCGTTCGCTGTATGCGTGGCCATGTTGCGGAGTGGTTGGTCGCGGTATGCTTTCGCGTGCGTTGCCAGAAATGACGGAAACCGACGAAATACGGGACACAATAAACGTAGGAAAATTAACCGACTGGTTTCTTGAATTAAGTGTCTGATGCAGTGTATGATCACGGCCTCTTGGCATGATGCAAGGGCTGTTTACAAAATTAGTTGCACCAGATATTTCTCATGTTGGTCTCTTGCAGCGTTCCCACTATCAGCTGCTTAAACGTTGCGAGATATCCTTGCACCACCACCCTGGTTAAATGGGATTTAGCCTTCGCGGTGGATAGCCACAAAAAGCAAAGCTTTGCACTGGTTATGTAGCAGGTTTATCACGTTAAGCTTTGGCCACGCTGCTGGTGCAAAGGAAGTTCCTTGCCACAGAAACTGATGTTTCTATCGGCGTTGAACACAAGTGAAGTCAATTAACATAACATGTCTAACCCTACCCTGTATCGAAGTACAGAGACTAATAAAACGTATAGTCCCTGTTTAAAGGCAGAAAATGTCATATGAAGATAACGCGATAGAACTTGTACAAAAACTCTACATTGCATCCAATCAACAAAGTTTTAGATCGCCATTCCGATATGAAAGTTATATACCTGTTTCAAATTTTCTTACCCACCTGGTTCTTCACAGTTACATGTAGTTATCGAAAGGTGTTGGTGTTACGCAAATGAACTGGTCAGTGAGAAAAGTGCAAAGGTGCATTGGCGGAAATGAACCATGGTGGTTCGCACATTTTGTGATAAATACAAGCTAAAGCAATATAACGGAACGAGAGAGGTGATCCATTGCTATTTCAGCCCAGCTTGTCTCCAGCATTACGCCTACGTCTGAAGCCATTGAAAAACCGGTGATAAAACGAAAAAACAGCGTGGTTCTAATACTGGTCATAACAAACTCAACCTGCGCATTTAATCGCGCAGTTAAAACAAGGGCTGCAAGTTGGTAACAAGAACGCGCCCTTCGCGTGGCATCGACTCATCTCAAAATATTCAAATACCGATATCACGCAACAACATGTTTACGCCTGGAAGAAGCAAACCAACGATACGTTTTGTTGAAGAGCCGCAAATCCATTGTACGAATAAACACAGGAGCATTGTTGAATGCAGGGATCAGCGCCGGACTTAGGGGGGGCCCGGGGCTCCCCACCATGTTCATGTGTTTAGCCATATGTACGCCATGTGCGTGCCACTTACGCATTTTTATTAGCGAGGAAAGTTTGTAGACGCTGTTTAATTATCGTTCGTCCAGTGTGCAGCATTTCACTCGAATATTATTTGATATTGTGACGAAACAACTATTACACTTGTGGTTTTCCTGAAAGTCGGTCAGGTATCTGAATCTAGTGAATGCAACTATGCAAGGCCATGCCACGTAGAATGCATTAGCTTGCGTCTCTACTTGTTACTGTTAGATTTTGCGTCTGCCTTACTCAGATTTGCACAGGTCGCATGTGAGTAGCATTGTTAAGTAGGGCTACTCGCATGTGAGTAGCATTGTTAACTAGGGCAACGTCCTGTTTTTGGAGTACATGTCCAATTTTTTCATGAGAAATGAAATAATCTCCGAGGATATTGAAAAATGTCAAAACATCCTTCTTTCAACATTTCTTATTTTGCATAACTATAGCCAGTGGCGTAACTAAAGGTTTGAGCCAGGGTAGTAAACTTAGATAAAAGGGGCCCACTGGCCACTGAACGGGGTCCACTAGCCAACACTCAGAAAAAAATCTTGAGAAATGATGGTGAATCCGGATGTGGATGGCTAAACTAAAACCCTAAATCACCGGAAAATAATCCGAAATACACACGAAAACAACAATTTACTGAAATCCAAAAGAATGCTAAAACTGAAATATAAGTTAAATGGGAGACCGGTTTTTACATTTTGCTTGCCAGGGGGGGAATTCGACCCTCTGCCCCCCGTCAGTTACGCCACTGCGGCTATGATTTTTTGTATTTGCACACAGTAATTTGTCCCAACTCAACTACAACAAGATACGAACTGGTGGCGTAGCTTAGTTTATAGGAGGGCCTGTAAGTTGTCTAATTAATCTATGTTTTGGTTGAGTTAATTCTCGGCTGTAAAGGCGGGAATACTTTCACATTAATCGCTACATAACAGTGGTAAATCTTTTTTTAATATTTCAATGACTGGCAAAAGAGCGCGGACTTCCGACTCTATTATAGGTACTGTACTAGCTTTGCTGATGAACCGTGATACGACGATCAGTGTGTTGTGCATAGCTTAGTGTAGTACTTTCTAGGAATTATACCTAATCAGTAATGCTAAAAAATGAAATTCGTCAGAAGTACCCCTTTTTCAGAAAAGGACTGAATGATTTTGAAGCTAAGTGAATTACGTGTGGTTGCATTTGAAAATTCGCAAAAGAGAGGGAAGAGACTATTGTGACTTTGTGGATATTGTGTACCACAAACTTATTTCTCACAGCGTAACCAGGTGGCTATCACTTTATCCTAGCTTGCCAAGGATGCTTGAAATGTACCCATTTGACGTTCATACTTCATGTCCATCGACAAGTAAACTGTTGTTCTGAAACGTTTTTTTGGAACTTCTCTGAGCGAACTCTGTTTAAGACATTAAGACTGTAAAGACATTTGCAATGGTTGCCTTTAATGAACAAGTTCAGAATATTGAGAAGTCCAAAGCATCATTTGTTGACGTAGTAACGTGTTTCGCCACAGTGAAGGCAAGGATTCAATAGAGATGATCAGATGTACATATCAAGCCAAGTTAAATCAGCACTAAGAAAACTCAGAGATTGAAAGAAGGCAACGATCGTGACTGTGTATTGTTCATGTCAAATATATCTGTATTGTACAAGTCTTGTGTTGCACATCTGGCTAAATGGACCACTTTAGTTGCTGACTTTAAATGCTTTGACCAGGTTCCTCCGTTTGCAAACAACTGAATGGTAACATGTTGAACCGTGTATAGTGGATTTACCTTTTCGCATTACGAATTGCCGTTTCCTACTCGCGATTGTATTCCGTACGTGAGGTCTGGTTTGTATCAACTTGGCGTTCGCGTCAAGGGAATTCGTGTGTGCGCGCTCCACTGCGTCCGCGCAGTAACCTCGATTTGGCATTGCTTTCAAAGTTTTCGGCGTGGACACCACGCCTTGAGAGAGTCGAGTTTTTGTATCGCCACCGCACCGACCACGTTGGCTGTTTCTGCTGTCGCGCCATCGTAAAGCTATTTCTGCTGCTGCTAATCAGAAACCTTTGTAAATAAAGATTTGTGCACCAGGAAATCTGTGAAACGAACTATCAAGTAATGAGAGCCAAATGCCTTGCCTTCGGCTTGACAATTTAAAATGTCAGGCAGTTTTAGTCGGGAGTTAGAACAATACTCATACAACGACTAGGCTGCCTCGTTGGTAACGTTTGGGTAAACCAGCATCTCTGTAAGCAAAGACAGGATTTCTCGCAAGCAACTTCTACGCTTGGCAACACCCCAAACCTCAACATGGGTTCCTACACCAAGGAAACACTATACATGTAAGTAGTATCTGCTTGATAGAAACGTTTCTATTGATGAAGCTAAACTGTTTGCCCAATACCAAAACTTGTTTGAGTTCGTGCAAAAAGAGCATCAACCAGATGGTATTTATTGTAAAATGATGGATCATGAAAGATGGGCAAAATATTTTGCAACTTGCAATACCATTGAATTCTTCAGCGAACTTATAAAGATTGCACATCTTGACGTTCTGCTACTGCACTGCTGGTTAAACTAGGTCTGTTTTCATCGTTACGTATCTAAGTCTGTCACAACCAGGCCCGTAACCAGGGAGGGCGCAGAGGGGCGAAGCCCCCCCTAGAAAATTTTTCTCCCCCCCTGGAAAAATTTGTTGGATATATTTTGAAACTATTGGACATAGTTCAAAAAATTTGGGCCCCTCTCAGAAAACTCTTCGCCCCTCCTGGTGTCTCAAGCTGGTTACGGGCCTGGTCACAACATGTTCTTAGATTTTCTGTCCAACAAACAATGCTTTTGACTTCTCAATGTTCTGAACTTGCTCATTAAAAGCAACCAGAAATGATTGCAAATGTCTTAAACAGAGTTCGCTCAGAGAATTTCCAAAAGAACGTTTCAGACCAAAAGTTGGCTTGTATATGGACATGAAGTATACATGTGAAGCTTGTCACAACAGAACCAAGCGACGAAGGAAACCTTTTACTAGGCTTTATTCAACTAAGAACACATCAACATCTGCAGCGCAATACAACAAACGCCTGGTACGAAACTAGCAACCATCTGGCATCGACGTGCGAG
>JGI24158J21664_10010236_pt1 | contig 12514 bp, 5 predicted proteins | sample Ectturendosymbi3_FD_21664 | JGI IMG/M metagenome (IMG submission 21664) | reverse complement strand
GTTAGCCAGAATATTTTGTAGGCTTGCCAGTAATTAGAAACCAGTTTATGCCCGAAAACTCTCAAGACTGCATTTTGGATTTTTTCACTGCGAGTGTTCTTGCGAACTTTTATTTGTGCCTCGCCGGACGTGGTGCGCAAGAACTACAGCAATAGGTCCGATGCTTTTCCCAACGTTCGCGTTTTTCCAATCCGACCTCGATCAACGAAAGCACCGCAGTCGCAAACCTATACATTAAAAAAGCGCAACGTACCCGAAGCTGCTCGACTACTATGTCATCGTTGGCACCGAAGTCGAGTGCGAGCTGCTCCTGGAGGAAGCGCACGATTTCGTCCATGTCCATTTTCTTTATGGAAGCTAAGAACAAGGCAGGATGTGTTGGAAAATATCACTAAGTTCTTGCTTGATCTCACACATTTCACCCAAAACGCTCGTGATAGTTAAGATGGTGCAAAACGAAGAAGTCTGGCCTAATGAGGCTGTTTGTTTCAAAGGCAACAACCTTTATTGTCGGTTTATTGTCAAGACCTAACAGCGAAACATGTAGCCCTTAAAACTGGTGCGCTGTAAATGCGGGTGGAAAAACAACATTGCGACGGAATATAAAAGCGCCTCGTTCGCATTGTTTTCACGTGCATGGTATAAACTACAGGCAGTTCCAACATTTCATACAATAGAAAGTCAGCCACAAAGGCAACTGTGTCGCGAAGCTTTCGGCGCAACAAGCCGGAAACAGACCGAGCTGCCGCAGTATCGCGCTTTTTGTTAGCTGAGCAATAAAACACGCAACAGGGAATGGGCTTGAGCTCCGAGGTTCCCGAAACAGAGCCACTGAACGGCATTTGTTATAACGAGGTCGTTAGCCACGGGCTGCGCAAATGCGTGACTGGCGATGAATGAAGACCTCCTGTTTTCTAGGAGGTCTTGGATGAATTCGCTTTGATTCGCTGCGAATTACAGCGCAGCGTGAAAGAAGTAATGGCGTTAAGGTGCACGCGGGAATTTGAAGGTGCGTTGCGGCAGCGTCAGGTGGGAACGGCAGCGAGCACAAAAATCTAGTGCCGAAGCGTTTCGGTTGGTCAGCCAAGCGTTGCAAAAACGCGATTAACCCGAGTTACGATACGGAAACCTTCGATCAGACAATCGTTGAAACTTTTTTGTAAATGGGGATTGTACAACGCGCGATTCAGAACTGAGCTATAAAAAGAAATATTCCACGTAACATCTTGCAACTATAACAGGTACAGTTGCGCTACGCCAGGCACGTCCAGCATCAGAGCGTTTATACAGAGTAATGCCTGGGAATGAACTCTTCAAACACTGAGGAAAATTAACGCACTGATGCCAAATTGCTTTCAAATGAACTCGGCGTTGTGTAGTAAAATTAAAGAACCGAAGAATCGCAAAGCACACGGGGGGATGTTCGCTGTTCGGATCTGCGCATCCATGAACAACGCGAAAGAAGATCATAAAGCTTTAAAATAAAGACGGGGTTGGTCACAAAGTGAACAGTTTCAAAAATTTACGTACGAATCCTAAATGCTTGTTGAACAATAATTCAACCGCTGCAATCTTTGCGTACCACAAGCGACCAATCCAAGGCATACGCATTTGCCGACACCTGCCAAAGTTACCTTTGTGCATTTTTAAGGTCGTGTAAGACATGGCGGTGAGGAGCCGTTCGCCCTCCAGAACGTAGATGTCCCACAGCCTGAGGGTGAGGGGAAACGGGGATCGGTCCAGGAAGCACTGGAAGAACCACTTCATCGTGTAAAGACTGGCGAAGATCTCGTTGCGATCCTGCACAATGAGAAGTAGCGTCGCTTCATTGTCAACGGGCCAGACGCTGTTTGACCAGTGATGGCCTTGCGTGGCTTGACGCTAAAAGCCGAGTGTCACGTTTTGAAAGCTTCAACGCGACACGAAAGCGGCATGTGGTTATAGCAAGGCTGCTGGTAAACTGCCACGTAAGGTTTCACGAAACTCTGCTAACACAGCACGCATGCCCGAAATAACCACGTCCCGGTGTCAACGCGAAATCCAACGTTGCGTCACCAAGGTTTTGTGTCGTTCGCTCGCAAAGCGGTAGTTGGTTGTTTTGCGTAGTACCGGGCAACGGCGGCGATCGTGGCAGTACCTGGAGCAGACAGCGGCTCGTACCAACACCCGAAGGTCGGAAACCCTGCAATGATACGAATCTCTCGCGCTTACCAAGTGCTTCTTCAACCTGGGCATCATTTTCTTTAAAATTCGGTCGTGGTGCGCTTGGAAGCGCATGAGCTTCGGGAAGCCCGGGATGAAGAAACCGTGCATCAGGTGCCTCTCGCCGTACAGCAACGAGTGCAAAGCCCAGAATGCTTCCTGAGAAAAAAAAGAAACGACGCTTGCGTACAAATCACTTAAAACCTCCATTTCACTGATCTCGTCAGGGCTTGCTTCGCAATTTTTGATGAAACAACACTTTCCAGCATTTTGCTATTAACAATTTCTGCTAATTGCGTTTTCTCAACATGACGCGGTTAAAGGACTCCGCCAAGCGCAACAAGTTAAAACGTGCGACGACCCACCGCAAGTAAGGGCAGATTAGCCGATGTGAAACTATGCAGGAAACAGCAGGACTCCATTTTCTTTCACTAACCACGCTTCATCTGTATCTACCCTTATCGCATACACACGACGACAACAACCGCCGGATAAGGTCTTGAAGAAAAAAAATCCTATACCGCTTCATTGATTAGGAAAGCTGCGTTGACAGCAAGCATCAAACACCCACATGACGTTCTCGTGCTGCAGGGCGGCACGACTGCCGTTTATAGACATGGAATCGAAATAAAATGCGCTGTGAAATGACCTGTTCGCTCATGTACATCAGGAGCAGAGCCGCAATTTGCGACATTCCCTGACAATACCCGACCTCGGTGTTGTACATCGAATAAGCGGCGAGCACGTCGAACAACTGTTGCTGCTTGATGCTAAACAGAGGAGAAAAAAGAACAAGTTCATCTAAAAAGCATAAAATGAAACTGATTTCGACCTAGCGTGTCAATGAAACAGCGGCAGTTCAGCATCTGATGAATGACGAACGCACCAGGTTCGAACATTGGTTCATCAAACAAAACGTCTGACGTCACCAACATCACTCGTGTTGTTTACCACACAAAACAGGGGGGGGGCTGCTTTCAGAGTGGAAAGAGTTTCTTAAAGGCCAAGTACAATAACGAAAAAACAGCGTCAGGCAAATTAAATCTTTTATGCTGGTAGGTCGTTTGCGCCTTCTGCAAACGACCACAGTAAAACGACATTTGTTTCCAATTCTTGACGCACTGATTCAATAGTAGAGTCTTGTCGCAGGCGTGTTAAAAATGCGATGAAATCTTATATCAATCGAACTATCTTTTCACTGAAACAACCGTGGAACACAAGAGGTATACATTTAGACAGTAAAACATGAAACGGTCCTATTTACCTGTAACGCTTTTTAAACATTGTGTGGTCGCGGTACGTGCGATTGACGTCCATGTCTATTTGCTTGATATCAGGGGAGTATTTGTGCGAGCGTTCCTTCATACTCTGCGAAAGACAAATAACCGCGTTCCAATCGAACCTTGCGACAAGAGTATCTAATCTGCTGCGCTGTTGCCTTTGATCCTGTGTCGCAATCAAAGCAGCTCAAACGCACCAGCAAAAAAGCTTGAGAATTTGCATTATACGAAGAGATGATAGCTTACCGCAATGGGCGAACACAAAATCGATTAATGCAACTTTTTTTGCTACGAAATGAAACAGGTGCTAATACAAAGCTTAAAGCGGCGCGGTCGATGCGGTCATCATCCACAACTCCGGAGCTTGGCAAAATATTTAATTTCGTCACTAGCGGCAGTAGCACGAGCAAGGCAACCAGAAGTTTCAAGGTGGTGGCTGGCAAAGAAGCATCACAGAAGAAAGCAGGTAAGGTTCACCACGTCGTTAAACAGTCAACCGTTTTTGGACCTCCTAACCAGCGCAAAAGTGTGAAACTCTTGCCGGCCGTGCACGANACAGCAATTTCGATTTGGTTGAACGTTATACATTTGATTCGCACTAGAAGCGCTAACGGAANTGTAAACGAACGGGACGGGACAAATGAGGCGACATTGCCCGACTANGCTTTGCCTGAAACTTCCGTCAGCAGGACTTGTCAACGAGAGGCAACTGCTGTCGCAAGCACCATTCAAAACATCTCATCGCGACAGCTCGTTACACAGTGATAAGGGTCGGGCGGGATACCGGCAAGCACTTCTCGGGAATTATAACAGAAACCTATTTAAACTTGCGCCCCCCCGCGGTTGCACAGGCAGTAAAAGCGATGTATACCATATGCGTATTTAAAACTTGACCCGGAGTGCCTGTTCACAACGGGACCAAAGATAACCAGTACAGTACTAGCGAAGGATTTAAACGCTTTGAGCGATGCTGCCATTCATAAACAGACAATCCAATTAACAACAAAACTGACCGCATATCTAAGCGAGCGGAACAAGCCACACACAGGAATTGTACGCATAGTGCGACGCCACCCGTCGATTCGCGCCCTGAACGATGTTCGGCTGCGCTGCTTCAGGTGTGAAGCAAAACAAATCGCGGAGTCAGGTGCGCGTCGCACGACCGGAAAAATAAACGCTCAATGGAAACATAAACCAGTCATGCGTGCGCACGAGCAGTGCGACGATGACCACTGCGCGTGATGGCAGTGTCGTTGAAAACGCACACAGAAAAAAGTCACACTGAATGAGTTAACAACGCCAGTGGTGTTTTAATGGTTCGCGGTCTCTTCACATCTACACAATGACGATACCGCAAGGATGCGAAAGGATGTTTGCTTTTGCAGTGCTCCACTAGTACTGACTGCAGCGCGCAGCACGAGCATACCTACAACAAGACCTCGCTCAAGAAGTTTTTATTCAGTTGACGTTTCCCAACGTAAACCACTGCCACACTACGACACCAGACAAACAACTGTCCCAAATGCCAAGCAAGAAAATCTTCTCACATCCGTAGCCTCGTGGAAAACTGAAATTGCTTTAACAAGACTTCCTGATTTCAAATGTCACGATATAGTCTGATAGGAGAAAGTACAACAGTTGAATGTGACAATGACTGGCAACCGAGGCCACCAGAATAGGTATTCTGCTGCTTACGAGAGGAAAGCGGTGTGAACATCTAAACTTCGTAAAGTAAACAATTAAAACAAAGCAGCTAACACACGTTACATGTAAATACGAAAGGCAATGCGCTGTATTACGCAGAGCGATAGGAAAGCATCGCTCTAGAGACACGACAGTAACGCTTGAGTCACACGTCACACCTAGTTACCAAACAGGGCGGTAAAGATTATAATGAAACAGGAACAAACATTCACCAGGGTCGTGTGGGAATCTGCGCCGATTCGCATAGTGATGTGAAGGCCGTTGCACAAACACTGCTTATTCTCACCTCGTATACTTTTGGTTCATTTCTCATCCACTTGGCCACGTTCAGCATGAGGAGCCAGGCATCACCACGAAGATTGAGCGGAATTCCTTTGTAAACTCTTTTCCGTAGCTGCGCAAAACTTTACTGAAGTAACTTGATGTCACTTACCATTTATTTGACAATATTTTCATTAAATTTTTATTCCACATGGAAGCGACAACTAATGGAGTAGTTTGTATGTTTGAAAAACGTTAGTAAAGCAGGATTACTTTACGACCACCTGGTTAAAACGACTGCAACGCTTGGCGCAACTGACCTCTAAGGGTGAACAAGGTGCGTTTTCTGCAAATCAAGGCGCACAACGCAACATAAAAGAAAATTTGCGCGAAACGCGCAATGCGGGGAGTAAAGCAACTAAGCTGCAGCAGGCGCTGACGGAACACGCCAGCTGCAGACCGCACGGGAAATACGCTGGCGATGGCGGGAAATCGAATCCGTAAAAGGGTGTGAAAAAAGGTAATTAAGCGCGTGCCATTAGCACTTTCTGCTCTTGCAGTTCGTTAGGCTCACCCCCAAATAAATTCTTACTTCATGAAGCTTCTTAAGAAAAGCAGGGCTGCTAAGTTCCGAAGGAACTGTAAGTACTTTCTATAGACAAAGGATGCGTCACAGTTCCGGTCGCTTGTGGCAAGCCGTGTATCACGCGACAACCTTTCAACAACGCTATGGCTTATTGCAGTGCTTCGCAAACCCTGGGTCGCCGTTTGATTTTGGTGGGTCGGCGTAATATCTTCATTCATTTTCGCAGAAATTTCGTGCTACATAACTGTACTCACGTACATAGCAACTGAGCAATCTATTGTATAGATTCATTTCTGACGCGAGATGTCTTGTAGCTATCAATTGGTATTGTCATTGTGACATCACAATTGCTCGCAGGTACTATTCTTGGCCGGCTGTGTAGTAGCAAGCTAGCAGTTGTGATCCCTGGTTTCGAACTTAAAAAAAAAACAATTTGGACCTAAAATTCAATAAATGCATTGGCGAGGTTGTTCACCAAAGGCATGTATTTCTTTTACGCATAATATCTGGATCATCGCAATAAAAAGTTGAGGAGCACGGGTTTATTATTATCTCGGTAGTAGTGCGCGTTGTGAGGCCAACTCATCGGCTACAGCCTTAACTAGGCTAGGCGCGAGGTCAACGAAGGTTGCAGAATGCCGACGCACCGTTTGCTGTTCCACCACCACATTTGCGCACTGCATATAACAATAGCAACAGTACAATAGCAACATGATGATGATATTCAACAATACAACACTGCCAGTCACTTTTCATGGCTGGCAATGTTGCACTGATATGAAATTTCATAAAAATATATCAATATTAAAGTTGCGACACAAAATAATGTTTGTTTAAACAAAATTTCGAATCGAGCTATCTGCGCATGGGTTGAACAGTCCAACGAACCGCGCAAAGCCACCCACTGCGTAACTAGCTGGACAGCCCACATATCCTCCCTGTTGAAACCGGCAGGGGGATTCCAACCAAGAGTCAAAAAGTGCCAAAATGCACTATTCGTGAACTACGCACATTCCGGTAAAAACTACGATCATGTTTTTATGGCGTCGATAGCCTAAAATTTAAAGCACACCACTAAGAAGAGGGTAAGTGCAGCACAAGGAACCGTTTTGTTGCCGCGCATGTAGCTGTAGATTTCCCACACATCAAGATTGTTTTACGGTCTTAGAAAGCTCTACCCCCGTACAATTTGCAACGTAGGAGTGGCAGTGAATCTTACCTTTTCACTACCCTCAAATGAATCCCATTTTTTTATCATCTTCACCCATTTGATCCGCCGCTTCACTTCAGTTTGTTTTCTTCTTTCTTCCGCCAAGCTGGGAGTCTCTGACAATTCTTCTTCACTGCATTATTAGCAAAAACGATGGTCTATTCAGACAGACACAGTATTCGTAAAGGGGGGGCCAAGACATTCAAGCTACACTCGAAATAATGAACAAGCTACCTGGGACCAGGGCTCTCACAAATGCAATTCCAAAAATCCCTAGAACAGTACCAAAAAAATCCCTAAATCTGTGATGGTGCAGCATAAAATCGCAATGCCATGGTAAATGTTAAAAATAGAACCAAATATGATTTGCAAAATAAACTAAAATAGTTCATTTTGCACATTTTCATACTTTTCAAGTTTTCCTAAAATCCCTCAAAAGGGTCCGAAGTTAGGGACGAAATCCCTAAAAGTGAGAGCACTGTCTAGCACCGCGCTTCGGATATGTTTGAAACGAAGAGCAAAACACTGTCCACAAAACACGTGCACTATGAAACCAACGCCTTATTTTCAGAGCCAGGTATGTTCTGAAGTCACGCAAGCGAAATTGCAACTTGTTTTCATGTTGCGCACCAGGCAGGACAGAATTAAGGCCGGTGTCTAAATGCTCAACTTTGTGATTGCAAAACGGAGCAATGTCAAAAAACACGCATCACTTACTGCAAGAAACCATATCGATCAGTGATCTTGTACACCTTGGCATTGGCGTCTACCCAATTGTCGTCTTCATCTTCAGCCACTTCACCCTATCACAAATTCACAACAGCACCTTAATATCAAACACCAAGTGAGACAAAAACAATTACTTCAGCACAAGCTTCGCGCTTATGACTAAAACATCAGTATTTCGCAGACATTTTCCGCAGGAATACTTGCGAATACGACGTAGTCACAAAAAATTGCCTTGGGGAAAAATAAGAACTGTGAAACACATCTTGACAATAACTGTGAGCACAACCGCAAGTCATACTTCGTAAGTTTCATTCATAAACGAATACCGGCACATTTATTTTTGAGAAAAAGAAGTCAAGCTTTACAAAAGTGGATCTGTGAACAGTAACCAGATATACATGCACAGAGGGAAAGCTCTGCAAAGGGTTCATAATATATCTTTCAACAAGGTCAGTAGCTCTTGTAACAACATTAATATGAATCTTTCTTTAAGATTCTACCTGCCAGTCTAAAATATTTCTTTGTTATGTAAGGTTATGTAAGGTACTGTAAGTAAGACTTTACGGCTATATCATTTCTATAGGAACTACATTTTCTACAATCTATCAATATACCGATGGTTCGAGGCTTCTTACTTCAGTGCAAGCCTGTAAGCGAAAATGGTTAAGAACTTGTTCAACAGGAAAAATCGAACAACAATCAACATAGATTGGCAAACAACCATTTCTTTTAGGATACAACACATGCAGCACATACGTTTTTGTATTTTTTCACTATCTCTGCACGTTCCTTGGCAGCGCGTTGTAATGCTTCTTTTTTGTAGTCATCTCCACCTAACAAATAAATTCACCACAATTTCAAGTAGAGGCAACCTTGCAGCTAAGAACTACCTAACGTAACAAAGCACGAAAACTAAGATGTTCATAATCGTACCGATGTAAGCTGAGTGTGCACAAGTCCAATAAGTTTATTTCAGAATGTCTGCGAAGGACGGCAATCGTCCCTGCTGGTACAAAGCACACGTTGTTCTCATCAAATTTGTGAAAAAATTAATGATAACCAGTGTATCACGATGAGAGTTCAAGTTTGCCTTTTTTTCGGAATTGATGTTTGTCGAACAGTTGTTCAATTAATAGTTACTGACACTCACTGATTCGTCGTACAAAATCACCCACAGCTTTTACCAACGATACATTTCGTCGGCACAAAAGCGGACCTGTACTTGTACTCATCTTGCAAATTCTACGGTGGATCAGTGACTCAACTGGAAGAACCTCGTTGAAATCGAGCACATAACGGCCCAGCTTATAGATCAGGGATGGGGAACCTGCAGCCCGTGTGGATATTTGATATGGCCCGCATCATAACTTCGTTACCCACTTAAGAGTAGAAGATCGCGTCAAAACGAAGCTCCATGGTAAACAGGTACTTAGACAGTAGGCGAAAAGCCTCTATCCTTTGAGATAGTATGTCATAACAAGCCTCTATCCCTCGTAGTAAGATAAAGGTAGAATTTTAGGATAAAATCAATTGCCATTTGCGGCCCGCGAGCGATAATCCACAATTTATGCGACCCGCAGTAGTGAATAGGTTCCCCACCCCTGCACTAGGTCTTATGAAAGCTTTATCACAGAACCGCTCTACTGTAGCTGTTGGCTTATCACTTCAAACGGTCGAACTGTACCAGACTGCCTGAGGTCAGATTTATGTAATTGCAAATGAGGCGCAGTTACGGCTGAATCACACTTTGATCATTTTAACTTGATATCTGCCAATCACGTGCGAAACCGAAGTGCGCATCCGGTGTTTGCCATGAACTTGAGCCTGCTTCTGACTGGTTACTAATAATAAACCACACTATTCCGCATGAATGACCAGCGACAAGGTCGTCGCGGTGAACAATAAAAAAGCGAGATAGGAAACCGCAAACCATAACAGTACGCAGACCTATGCCTCAGGTTAATCAAAAACCAAAAGATTCATACACGTAAGTGAGAAAGCAAAAATCTACAACTGAACATACACAGGTGTACGTAAAAATGCAAAAAAACGCGCATATACTCTCTCGCGTTTCGCAGAACTATTTCTCGCTAGTAATTGAATGATTCATTTAAACTATATCACCACAGTCGATACAGCCCGTTGACATGCCACACCTGTCGTGTTACAGTCAGGCCCGTTTTACACCCATGCACTCTGCGCATGCACATTGCTAGCAAACACTTTCGTTGCGCTGCGGAACAGGTAGCCGGCTAAATTTGTATGCAGCTTTATGACAGAAAATAGTATCTAAGGTGGTGGTGGCGGAGGTCGCTTCCCACTCAGAACAGCGGGTTTAGAAATTATGAGGTTCACGCTGGGCACGCCAGCAATGGCCAAAGCTTCTGGGTGTGTTTGAAAAGGTTTATCGCACATTCAGACGTTTGTGAACCTGTCTGTGAAGCCCCGATCAGCCGTTATGTCGGGGAACTTTAAGCAAATAAAACTACCAACGCAACAACATACACTATCGCAACGGCCTACGCAATGAATAGCTAGTTCCAAAATTCGACGCGAACCAACGGTTTCGTGGCGTTACTGAAATCTGCTGGCAGTTCTTACCTAATATTTCAGTGTGCTTGCTTCAGAACCCATTGACAACACAAAACTCAGGCCCAATCACAACACGTGCAGTAACAAAGCACTAAAATTAAGCATGATTAACGCTCCTATCTGCCGCCCAGATACCAGTTGTTCAAAACATTTTAAACAGATATTAGCAGTTTTTTGGAAATATTACTCGACTAATGAACATGTCAAGTGAGCTGTTTTGCATTGCTTGCTCAAAAAATCTAGTTTGTCGACTGTGCTGCACACTCTTGTTTTAAACAATGCACCACTGCCACAATGTANAAAAAAACTTTAAACAGCTGATGTACAAAAAAACTGNTGTATGGGAACACGTAGCAGGCAAACAGACAAGCCTTTCAATTTCCTACCTGGCCCAATCGCACATAACAATTCAATTTAAGCTTGAATCCCTCNCACTAGTTTTGGTATAATCTTATTGTANACAAACTTTATAATCTTAAAGGTGTTGGAAGACAGGTTAATAGCAGAAAATTTCAAAGTTCCAATTTCAAACTACAAGTGCTGTTAGTATCTGCATAGCAGCAGCAAATGCACTGATTTCATGCTGAAAGACCATGAATGGACATGTAGACAGGTGGACAGGTGAATACCATGCCAGACAACTTGAAAATAAATTCAACCTATGTTTGGTAGTGTGATAGATGCAAGGCAAACACACAAAATTAGTTTCAATAAAAAATGACAAGCCTTTATTGGAGAAGTCAACAACTGGTTTTAAAATCTGGGAAAATGACACAAGTTATAAATTCTGTGATGGAAAACAAACAGCTTGGTTATATTTTACAGGATTTCACACTTAGTCAGATCAGGGAAAAGGTGCCCTTGTGATTCAAGAAGTTCAAAAACAATTGCACTTTGCCCAGGTTAAGGCAGTTGCTGAAATTGAAATGAGCAGTCAGTGATACTTTGAGAGAGGCAACTTCATCCGCATTGTAACATTTTTACTTCCTGAGTAATAATCACATGATCTTTAGCATGGTTTTATGTGAATAGGTAGGTCTCACCAATGCTGACATAGTGACAGTATTTAAAACAGCACAGGACTGTTTGTGAGTTAGCTGAGGCTTAGAAGATATTGTCCTAGTTAACTTCACACACACGATTTCTGTGACCTGAATTGTTTATGGTCTACTTTAGGGTCTTGTGAGGTTTGTCTGCAGTAGGTTATGAGTCTCAAATAGATGGGCTGCTTGTGGCCCACAAGGGCATTTTGTCTTGAACACGATGTTTTTTTGGAAGTTTTAAATATTTATTATGAAGTTATTTAGTTTATTTACCAGTGTTTAAAAGTGCTCAGCTAGCCAGCAAGTCAACAAGTTCCTTTTAAATGGATGTAGAGAAGGCTGGAGATATAACTCATGATACCTTTTGCAGGAATTAAGACGTAAAGGCTGTTTCAGTAAGGTTCAGGAACTGCCATTATTGAGTCAGCATCATAATGCAGCCCTCGAGTAATCATAATGCGGAGTGCAGGTTACTTCATAAGTCCTCATTTGACCATCAGAGCAATTTTGAGTTTGATACCACTGCAATAGGTAACCAAGAATTGTTTTTCAAAATTGTCTGACATACAACTTCATCAGATGAGCTTTTAAATGATCTTGCACTACCTGAGTGATTCATGAGTTTCTTCCTAGGGCTGAGGTTGGCAGATATTGGATGATACTGACCACTACAAGTCTATAAAAAGATGTGGTCCAAGGTCTACATTTATTAAGTTTTTACCTAACTTTTCAGGGATTGATATTTTTTTACAACATCACTGACATATACAGACTAGCAAACACCTGCTTAGAGCATGTATTTAACACAATACAAACCATATAAACATAAGTGCACTACATACGTTCAGCTTGATGCCTTATCATGAAATCTTTTGATAAGTGAAGCTTTTCTACAGAACATCCTTTG
>JGI24158J21664_10010235_pt1 | contig 12514 bp, 11 predicted proteins | sample Ectturendosymbi3_FD_21664 | JGI IMG/M metagenome (IMG submission 21664) | reverse complement strand
AAGGGGAGCTGTCAATGGTCTGTGTCTTATAGCTTTAAATAATTTCAATGCAGTGGCATGACGTCACGCGGAAAATTTTGGGGGGGGCACTGGGGGGCCAGGCAAAATTTTGGGGGGGCAGTGGCCCCCCTGGCACCCCCTAGCTCCGCCCCTGTTCACTAAAAATTGCTTTCCTTACTGTGCGACGGCTCTTTGCATTTTCTGTTTCTTAGCTGAATCATATGAAACAGTAAACCAATCAAAATCAACTCAATAAATCAATAACACCGGAATCAACCATGTTTACATAATAAATGCTATCTCCCAAGACTCCTACCACGTCAGTTGCAACTTGAAAGCAAGCGAGATTGATTCGTTTGGTACGAACATAAGTTGAAGGCAAAAGAGGTATCGTTGTTCAAACTCACATGTGGGCGCTTTCTCGTCAATCATAAAGGCTTTGTGCGGACAACAGAAGCGATTGCTGCACGATCAAGCTCGTTAGCTGCAGGAGGCGGTGTCCACTAATCCAGCTTAGGGTATTTTTGCGTCATGTTTATTTGTCAGCTAGTAGATGATGTGCCAGGTTGAGATCTGAAAACATGGTATTTTGCAGAAAGAAGAAATGTGTAATATATGCACTTGAGGTGACAGCCTTTCTTTGTTACTGCAGATTACACGCGTTTCTTAACATTGTGTGAATTGGCCATGTTGTGACTTAGATATTGGTTGATGGAAAGCTTCAGTAGTTTTCTATTTGTTGTGGTCAGCAACTGCAGTGCCAGTGTAGTGGATGCAACAGTTCGTACTAGGAATTGGTATTTCAGAACTTCTGATTATTTTACTGAAGTGCTGTCTTGCTTGTGTCAACCCATCTATTGCGAAAAAGGATTTTGCCGCGTGTGTTCCAGCGCGTAGATCCGGTGCGCTGACCACATTTCTTCACCAGTCGCTCACTGCATTGCCAGCGTGGTGACCACGTGTTGTTCTGCTGCCGCGCCATCATCGAAGTATTTTCTACTGCTGCTAATCAGGAGCCTCTTGTAAGTAAAGATTCGTACACCAAGAAGAGCTAACGCCTTGCTTCGGCTTGGTAACTGAAAGTGTCAGGTAGTTTAGTTGGGAGTCAAAACAGTACCCAAACTTGTTTTTTTTACTGAGACAATACGGTGATTTGTCTCATAATAGTATTAAAACTCGCCGTAAAGAATTCACTATCGTAACTTTTCGCACATTATGATCGAATTGACTTATTTTGTAAAGTCATATAAAAAAAATTCGGTCTATGACCGAAAAAAGACAGACTCATACAACAACCAGGCTGCCTCGTTTTTCGTAGCGTTTGTCAAAATCAGCAGTTCTGCGTACAAAGACGACCTTTCTCACAAGCAACGTCTACACTGGCTGCCCAAATCTTTATACCAGTTTAGCTACAGGCAGTTGTTGACGTTTGTGGTGCAGCCATTTGACTCAGAGCAGTTTTGTGCCATGCACAGATTTCATAAATGTTCATCTTGCGTTGAATGTATCTGGAAGTTGAAGTTATGAGCAAGTGTGACGTAGATAAACAAGGCCGTATATACGGTTGAAATTGTTAATAATATCTATGTTACAACTCCACAACAAACAATTCGGCAGAAAATATGTTTCCATATGGTTATTAACAAATTCCAAAGTGACATAAAAATTTTGTAGAGCGAAATAAGCGACTTTAATATTTTAGGAAGTCAAGAAGTGGTGAACGTGCATACGCAAGGATTATAGTTTTGAAATTCCCGATTGTGCAAACTCATTGGAATGTTAATGTGAAATAAACTGTGAGTAAAGCAGTGTTATTAGGCCTAATTGACTGAAAGATTCTTGTAGCAGAATTGCTCATTTTGGCGAAAAACCTTGCTGCACGTAATTCGTCACCGCTGCTAAGTGACATGAAGTGGAGATATTTACGCATTTCAACGAAAATGAAATTACCAGAAAACCATGTTTGCTCTGTTGTTGGCTTGGGTAGCATAGCTAGCGTATATTGCCAGTGATCTGTCGGTGGAAAGCAATGGAACGCATCCCCTATCATCTTCAAGGTACTGCAAAATGAAAATCTTATTCCATTCTGTTAGATCTGAAGAATCAACACATTGTATCTTCAGTTAGATATTATGCCTTTCATGTAAATGGTACAGCCAGTGCCGTATCAGGCCAACTCTGCCCCCCCCCCAAAATGCTTACAAGGGCCCCCCTAATGGCGAATTATAAAAAAAAGTTATGTTATGCTACATCTCGAGGCCGAATGGACTTCAAAACAAAATATTTGGCAGAACCTGGCCCGTAGCCCTATTTTAAGGTTTGGAGGGGAAAATACATTTTTATGGGGGAAGATTTCAATTTTTATCATATATTTCAAACAAATTTTTCTGAGTGCAACAAAATTTGGGGGGAACAAAAAGATTTGGGGGTAACTGCCCCCGAATGCCCCACCGTGTCTGCAGGCCTGGGCAGAACCATCGCCAGAAAGTCTTGCATTTGGGGGCCTTCATGTTTGTGCAGGGGGGCTAGACATTCTGAAAATTTATTTTTAATTCACAACACGAACAGCATTTGCAGATTGTGCAAATTACNTTATAAATATTTTCCTGCAAATACCCATAATTGGCTCGTAGTTTCCTACAAAAATTTTTTGAACCAGCTTAACAAAAGGAATTGGGTCGTAAATCATTGTCATTTAATTGACGGCGATTATTCAGATGTCNTAATGAAATGCAAATGTAAAAAAAATTTGCAGGAAAGCAGAATCAANCCTATCGTTCAGTTANGAAAAAAGTATTACCGAAGGAGCAAACATGAGGCCGGTCAAAGCATGTGTGCCGCGATGAACGTTTTCTTTCATTAGCGCAAATTNATANACTTTACCATGAACTTAAGCCAAATGTGCTNATAAAGCGTGCGCATTGCCGTTTTCACTGGCCGAAATACGCATGCATAAACCTTGCTGATGTCTGGATTTATCTCCTGGTGCATGGCACATGTTTAGATAAATAATATTTTGTATCTCAAATCGCCTATAAATGTTAACAAATATAGACTAAGGCCTAAGTGGACGCAACGGTTGTCATCCACAACTAACCGCACTACTCTGTTTTGGGACACCACCCAAAATAGACTCTTCTAACTACACAATTAACTCCATTTGGCTGTCTGAACAGCAGGCTGCGCAACTGCTTAACTTTGGTCGTAAGCACCAAAGGTATCTTGCTGCTATGCGCTACAAAATAAGTTAAGACTACCTGGGCTATTACCCAGCCTACATTTTTGCAACAATCACTCCACAAAATGCGTTGATCAAGTGGAAGTCTGACTTCTGGACGTATACAACTAGGCATGTCGGCAGGGCCGGATAAATGAACGCGAGTCCCATCAGGGCAAAGTCGTGACCGCGAGGCCCCCGACACGCTTAGCGTAAGTGCGCTGACAGTTCGCTCCTTTGCCAGCAGAGGCAGGTTGCGAAACTTGCTAGCGGAATGTTGTACTCTTTGTCTTTATTACGTAACAATAAACACGGCAATAAATCTTCAAATGTTCACTACAAGTTATGGGAGAAGGCGTTTTGCCGCACGTAACCAGGGCTCCCACTGCGAGTTTTTTCCGTCGATCTGAGCTGTGTGTCTGGGTTTAATTATGAAAAATCGCGTTAAGTATGTGTTTTTTGAAGTGATAAACTCATCACCAACGTCGATGTGTTCAATAAAATAGAGATAACTTCATATTACAGTGTTTACATGAGCACATCCGGTGAGAAAGTACACATATCGGATGAAGCAGAACGTGTTCAATCGGTTTCATATTCTCATATGAGATCATTGTCAGGGTTATATACTGTACAGTGGTGTGTTTAAAGGAAGGCAAGAGAGGCACTTGACGCGAGCCCCCTTTGCAACTGTAACGTGCAAATTGGCCTACCTTGGTTTCAAAGGGGCCCAACAGTAACTGCAATGTATAAGTGGGCTACTTTGCTTTTATAAGGGGCCCCCTACCGCAGTTGTAATGTGTAAATACTTGCTTTCAAAGGGGCCCAAAGTAACAGTAATGACCTTTCCTTTCAAAGGCCGCCTAACTTCACTGATTTCTANTGCTTCATATTTCAATTTGGGGGATCGAAGCTTTCTCTGGGGTACTAAGTGGTGACGGGACTGGAATTTNGGGCCNCCTGTGACAGCGTGCCCCACCCCAATTGGGGGGTATTGAGTGCGGCTGATACGACTCTGGGTACAGCAAACCTCGGTTAATNAGGATTCGATTTGACCGACGATTTTATCCGGCTTCGGCAAAGATCCGATTTAACCAAAGATAGGTTGTTTCAAGCCTCACGTCATCTGAGACTGAGATATCGGTGAAAATCACTTAAATTGAACGCATTTACGACCCAGCAGCAGACTTTCGCAGAAGAAAAATGAATTTAGTGNTGTATTTACAATGGCAAAAAAGACGANAAACCGCCATATCCAGGCAGTTATGAACAATCCCAAGTTCATAATTTTAGAATACTTGGCTGCTAAGAAATCTCGGGTTNTGGACTGACACAGATNTCTGNGACTGGTCCATAAACAGTGACTGAGACATGTTACCGAGTATAATACACTCAGTGATAATACTCTACATACAGTACTCACACTCAACACTGATCAATAGACTGAAACCGTAGTGCGGCGGCGTGCCTTCAGCGATATGCTCAACGTGATATGCTATGCCCGTGTGTGACGTAAGAATATCCCTATGATTAGTCGAATGTTGCGCGCAGTTGCGGCTGATGTGATGATAATTCCAAATGTTCATTGGTGATCGTGAGCACGCTTATGTTGCGCCTGAAATGTGCCGAATCTTTCCTAGAGACCAGTGAATGTACTTTTAAAGAAAACAAGAGGGTGTAAGTGGATCAAAATCTGGATTACGAGATGTGAAAAGAGCAGATTTTATCCGGTATTGGCGAAGATCCAAATTAAAAAGTCCGGATAAACCGACGATTTTCATAAAGAAAAACGTTAGAAATCATTCGTACCGCCAGTTTTATCTGGTTTTCGCAAAGATCCGGTTTAACCAAATTCGGATCAACCGAGGTTTACTGCATTTTTCAGCTTTTGTAAAGGTTTCTATGGCGGTGGTTGATTTAGAAAGGATAGAGTGCGGTTGCAAACACTTAATGTTGCAGTTTGTCACGCAAAATAATCAAAACGAGGAGAGCTTCAGCATAACTCATTTTGCTTATAACCATTTACAAAAGCATTCGACCTATTACTTGATGTGATTGAATAGAAGGTAGCTAGCCCCGTCAAACCTGTCAATAAATAATAATCAGTGCAGTTTTTCATTTCGAAAGGAATACTCTGCAGGAATTTTAATTGTTAAACTGTCACATTCTTTAAAAAATCTTTCGTTTTCTTCACTTGGTTAATATTGTGAACATTTTAGGAGTACTCCAAATTTCCTTGATGATTCTTTTACGACTAAAAAGATCCAAATCTTTCAAAATGCGGGATCATTGCTCAAGTTTGCCTCTAAACGCACACTCCTGTAACGCTGGCCACACATTCCTTTGCATTGTGAACATTCCTGGTGTAAAAACAAGATGCTCCCTTCCATCATCCATCAAAGCGGCATCAACTGTAGATCAGTGGGAAGTCATTTTTAACTTCTAAAATCTATGGCGAAAATCTGTTCTTGAAATTTCGTTGTTGAGTGTTTGCGGCATACACAAGCTGTGGCGGATGGGTCTGTGGTGCTGACCCTTTTGTTAAATGGTGTATTCAAACATCAAACTTGTGGAAATTATTAAGGTCGTGCCCTTTGAAATAGAGGGTCTTCGTGCTTCGAAAGTGGCTGCGAAAAATCATGCTAGTGTTGATAAATGTTGGACGCGACTCATTTATAAAGGTCGAAACATGTGATTATCAGGTTTTAATCATAGCGTGGAAAATCCTGCAATCTATTGGGCAACCATCACGACATGAGGGCGAAATCTGTTTACTCGTGGATTCGTTAACAATTATAGTCATTCCGCTTCATGATCTTTCGATCTGGCCAGGAAAATGCAAAATCCAGGCTACTGGGAATGAGGATGTACTTTTTATTGCTTTGTAACGTTCACGACTTCATGCGCCAATCGTTACCATTTGAAAAACACATGTTTGAAACTGAAAGTAAATCTAAAGAACTGTTTGATTCCTACCTTTCTGCTCATACTTTCCACCAGTACGTTAGCTGAGTTGAATTGTACTGCTTGAGAAAGCAGATCACATCACGCCGATTCAACTGGTAAAAGCCAATGAAATTTATAAACTGCTATGCTTTATTTTCCGCGAGCTTGCAGAATGCAGCCATGAACTATCCTTCGTGTTACGACAGGTTGACCTTATTTTACGTTAGACGTTTGCTGTTTAAGATTTGGTTGAGCACATGCAGCTGTGCGGTAATTACTGTTGGCTCTGCATTCACAATAGGGCGGTGGAGTAAGGTTCGTGGATTTAATCTTTGTGGTGACGTCATCGTTGATCATTCAAGCTTGGAATATCGTTTTTGTACAATTTGTAAAATATACCCCTACTCCCGTCGCATGAACAATACAACGAGACAAAAAATTGTTGCGACGAAAATGAGCTATTTATCTACANGTCAATTTAAAGGTCGACATGGTCNTTTACAGCAGTGGTTTTATCAACTGACCAAGATAGCCGAGATTTCAATATTGCTAAGCCGAAAGAANCCTGTTGCAACGACTGTCACAAGTGGAAATAGCTTACTGATTATGCAATCTAGATTTCGTTTCTTGTACAGTATTATTAGGTTTAGAGCAAATGTACGCTGAGAAGGAAACGCGTGACGCAAAAGNGAAGTAATCTGCAGCTGGGATTGACCAACAANGCTTGCAGTGTGGTTTTCTGGGCGAAACGGAAATGCAGAGCTNGTAACGAAATGGTGGCGAGGATGTTTTGCCTTGAGCACATGGCAACAAATTTTAATCTGAAAAACGCTATTGCAAGGACCGAAAATCAACGTTAATCACCTTATCATAATTGGGAAAATGAAAAATTCCGAAAGTGCTTGTACATCCCAATAGGGCAGGATGGGTCGCCATAACAATGTGACGCTGAATGCGATCGACACAAAAATAACAATGAAGGTACAGAAAACAAAAGACTACGGCTGATAAATTATCATGGCGTTCACCAAATAATTGCGTTTGTCATTTCGTGATTTTTTTTACATTGCTATTTTTGCAGAGGTGTTGCAATTTCTTGAAATAATTGGATGTGGCTTGTCCAGTTTCAGTAATGTGATTCGTGAAATAGTTTGCATGTTTTCGACGTCAACAAAATCGATACATTCAGAAAGTTGTCAAGTCAAAACTGTTTCTGTGACAATGACATTTCAACACAGTGGTTCTCAACCTTTTCACACCAGCGAACCGGTAAAAAACGCAAAACAATTTACAGACCGGTAAAATACAATTGCAATGAATGCAACAGATTATCACAATCATTTTGTTAGCTAAAGCTGTAATACGGTTTCTTTTCGAGGATATATAGTCAAAGTCGTAGGGTAACTCCTACAAATGTTGTCTTGCAATGTCTAATAACCCTTAAGCAATGACATCAATACTTGTCAAAAAAGTGTTTAAAGTCGAAAGCATCTCTGTATCTCCCTTCTGCACAAAGCTATCCCAAACAGCCGGCTTCTTGTTAATTGCGTCTGTCTTGTTTCTTAGTACAAAAATATTTGTGCAAATCCTCTGTATTAAGCTCAGTAACAATCTGCAAAACGAGTGCTGTGACGGTTCAATCGCAATTATGTGGAGCCTTTGCTACACTATCCTACAATCATTTTGAAATCATTCAGCTGCAACGGATAGAGTCAGCAGCAAAATCTAACATTTAAGAGCAGAGCTGATGATGGCTACCTAGTGGGCGAAATATATAGGCTACTCTGTAAGATCATTGTGTGTATTTTTTTCTGGGAAAGGATCCTTTCGGTGGACAGTGTAGTAGTACAGTAACATATTTTCTATTTTGTGAGAGCAGTGACACTGGGATTACTTACAGATAGCTGGCAATCTGTTTTCTCGATAAAGCGCTTGTGACTAAAATGAAACTCAGCTGGATTTTTTCCCATTCGATTACATTTTCATTTTCAGAAACTAATGGTTTTAAAAAAAGGCTTCAACCGTTTACACTGGATGGTTAGATTAGCGGTTACCAAATTATTTTTAGTGCGACACAAACCAGAGTTTGATGAACACCTCGCGTCCCAAACCTCAAACAACGTATGAAAAACATAATGATTGTAGGGATGATTTTTGTCAGTTAGTTGCTAAGTTCGTTTTTTATGGCAGTAATATAACCTTTTCTTACCTGCAATACAGACAAAGACAAACAGTGGTAACCTTGACATTGTACAACTCCGGTTGGGATCGCCTCAGCGTGACATTTTTGTCGCTTCGCCACCCTTGTTTCGGTCTCGATCTCGTCGCATATTTGGCGACCACTCGGCTAGATAAACTAACCAACTGTTGTGTTAAGCTGCGGCGACAAGTGTTTCTCAACTTTAGTTCATGTTTTTTTTTGTCCTAGATGCTTCTTTATTGTAGCAGTTTGTATGAAATGTTTTGACAATTTGACATTACAAAAGTTGATCATGTGGTTCCCATTTCAAAATCAAAATCTTGAGGCTCAGGATGTTAAATGGAATTCATTTGATGGAAGGCAGGCATCTGCATCTAATGTTTGCGCAACAGAGCAATTGCTGTTCAGTAGTGAAAATGACATACAGGTGAAGTACTGTACCATTTTGCCGTTTTTACCCTATAGGATTTTATAGTTTCGTCTATCTTATCTTTGATAAATTTTGTAGCATTTATTGTATGTATTGTTATCTAAATATTTGTGTTTTGTCCGGTGCATAGAAAGTGATTGTTTCTCATTAATTGTTTTATTTGGAGTGACTACATACACAAAAACAACACCCTTTTTGCACATATGTTAATTAGAATATATGTCAGAAAAGCAAACTACCTAAGAGTTTTATTTTTGTTTGTTTTTAAATATTTGCAAACCATAGTCAACGATGCTTTAAGAAACTTTCATGAATCGAGTGATTTCTCAGACTTGGCTCAAGATCATGTGGTAAATTATAATACTGTGCACTGAGAATCTGAAAATGATTATATGCATTGGTCTAAATAAACTTTTAATAAATATGAACATAATGATATGTGCCTTTCAATTCTATAAAATTTGAATTTAAACCAGTTAAGCAATAAGTAAGTTGGTGAAAGTCAACTTTTCAGATGATCTAATTTTTCTTTCTAGATAAATGGCGATGATGATCATGGGTTTGAAGAACAATCGGACGTCATCTTTGTTGATCACAGGTACGAGCATGGCTTTGATCACCGTCTGTGCGAATTAGCTATGACCAGTTTGAAGATATTATCAGCAGATGAACATATGATATTAAGAATGTGTGATCGGTGTGTCGTGATATATTGATTGTGCCTTGAGTGCTGTTTACGTTTATGCAATGATTGCTGCGTTTGCGTGCTGTGATCCTGCTTTCTGTCTTTATCGCTGAATGCCTTGACTGCTACGCATGTAACTGTTATCATATTGGAGTGTTGGCTGTTCAGCCAGGCGCGTACCCAGAGGGAGTGCGATGGGGGCAATTGCCCCCCCCAATTCCGAATGTTGCACCAAAAATGTTCAGGTTAATTACATTTTTGATGTGCAAGCCAAACAAATACATCAGTGCAAATCAACGAAACTGCTAAAGGAACCTTTCCTACTTCAGCCTTTAGTCCAGGGGTCTCAATCACGAGGCCCGCGGGTCACATGTGGCCCGCTAGGACATTTTGTGCGGCCCGCCATGCTTTTTGAGAATAGGATTAAAATTTAAGTTATTTAGTTTATTCACCGGTGTTTGAAAGTGTTCGGCCATCGAGTGAACAAGGTCCTTTTAAAAGAACGTACAGAGGGCTAGAAATTGTTTGCCTATAACGCACGACACCTTTCGCAGGAAATAAGATGTGAATGCTATTTCTAGTAAGTAAGGAGGTTCAGATACCACCATTGTTGCGTCAGCGTCATAATGCGGCCCTCGGGTTACTTTATAAGCCCTCATTTGGCCGCAGGAGCAATTTGAGTTTGAGAAACTTCCTTAGTCGAAATTGATCAAAGCAGTGTGGTTTACCAATTGCCCATGGTTAATCAACCGTTGTGTACATGGGTGTTGGGGAAGGATTTTTTCCAGGGGAGCATTAGTGTTTTTTTTAGGGGAGGCTAAAAATTTCACTAGGAGAAGTCAAAAATGGTGAAATTTCCTTTTTCCCACTCGAAACTAAGAAAACAATCGTTTTTGCTAAACATTTTATAGGAAATTATCAAATTTCCTTCTGCCCCCTTCCGACTCCCATGGTTGTGTATATAGTGTAAATAGTTGAGAATCCATGTCATGGCTGAGATTTACCTGAGGCTAAAGCGCTGTGTGGAAGTTGGTGGTAATGAAATACAAACTTGTACCTGAGCGCTTGTAATCACTAACCGAAAGTAAAGCTGGGAGTCACGCTTTTCACAGCTGTTTCTGACGCATCAGCTTGCTGAATCCAACCTAATGGTGATGTAAACTTCATTTCAAGACCATCGCAAAAATTCCTCTCTGCTAGCTCTGGCGTGCTGCAAATACTGTATAACTTACCCTTGTCTGCAGCATTAGCCGTAGCCTTAAATGATCATCGTATATTTTTGTTTGCGTACAGTTTTAAAAAAATGCGTTAACACAGCGGTGATATACGTTTTACTGTATATGCCTTGAATCTGAAACTTCGGCTAAGAAGTAAACCAGTTTCAAAGTCTTTTTGTTACGCAATGAGGCCATAGACACTGTTTGCAACAATATCATTCATTCTAGATATTTATTTATTATGATTAAACATGTACTGTGACGGTTCAACTACAATCACGTGGAGCCTTAACGTTTTCATCAATGATTTCCCATTATCTTGCCGGCGGGTAAAAAAAGTTTTGTCAAGTAATCAGAGTTCAACCTGTACATAGTCTGAAAGTGTTACAACTTTCATCTGGTTTTGATTGCCACCCTATCCTAACTAAATTTTAAACCATTCAACTGCAACGGGAAGACTCAGCAGCAAAATAACGTAAAAAGGTGCTTTTTATTTTGTAAGTATACTAAGGGCATTGACATTGCCATTACTTACAGATAGCTTGCAATCTGTTTTATCAATAAAACGCATGTGACTAATATGAAAAAAATTGGATTTTTTACCAGTCGATTGGATTTTGTTATTTAAACGCTCATGGATTTGAAAACGACTTCAACAGCTTCCGTTAGAATGACTAGATCAGCGCTTCACAAACTTTTTTGAGCACGACCCAAATCTGAGTTTGGTGAACACGCCTCAAACAACGTATGAAAAAATAATGATTGTATGAGTGATTTTGGCAGTAAGTTGCTTAAGTCGTTCGTAATGTCAGCATTTTACTCTTTTCTCAAGTGCATAAGCAACACACAGACAAGCAGTGGTGAAAACAAACGACCCTGGTTTGGATCACCGAGGCGCGACCCATTTTTTGACCCTCGCGACGCTTGTTCGGGTTTCGACCTATACTTTGGGAACCACTGGGCTAGATCAACTTACCTAACACTGTGTTAAGCTGCGGCGACAAGTAGCCCGTTTCTAACCTTTACTGCAGAGTTGTGGTGATAATTGATTGTGGCTTCGTTTTCACAAAACCACAACCATTTTCACACTTAGTGTAGACTGAGTCGGTCAAACGTCAAACAAATGCAAGTTTGTTTAGAGTACATGTGCAACGTTCGTATTTCATAGCGTTTAATGACATAAAACCAAACATATGTGAGCGCGTTGAGGGTCTCTACCCTACGTTATCAGCTGCATACGTCAACCAGTCGCTCAAGAGTTGGATAAGATCCACATCTTACATCCGCGCGAGTTTTGTAGACCAACTTCAGGAGTCGTTGTCTTAAAGCAAAGTCCCTACTCGGCTTCGATTGAACATGTGTTTTCATACATCAGCAGGTGTGTAAATAAAAAAAACGCAATCATAATGGCGGCAACGATGACTTCTTGCTCAACTGCAATATTGGCTGCAAAAGGCATAGTGCAGATCCTGCACTTACAGCATCGAGATTTTTACAAGCGCTTTCGCAAGAAACTTTTACGAGCAAATGGTGACTTTGATCCAAAGTGGAAGCTTGGAACTTTTCTAAAAACAAACTTTTGAAACTTGTCGATTCAATGAAGATAGACGTCTACTTGCTAGCTTAAATCTGAACATAATTATTCAGAAAAAAAGCACCAGAAACACGCGTCTTTTATTGATGATACTTTAAAAACAAGGGGCATAAAACATTTTCTCATAATGAGACTTGGTTGTTATTTGCCCCCCATATCAAAATTTGTGGCTACGCGCCTGTGCTCAGCCTGTGGAGGCTTCGAAGGCATGCAAACGTTCGGCTT
>JGI24158J21664_10010233_pt1 | contig 12514 bp, 13 predicted proteins | sample Ectturendosymbi3_FD_21664 | JGI IMG/M metagenome (IMG submission 21664) | reverse complement strand
CTCTGTTTCAACAAAAGTTTCAAAAGAAATTGTACCATTTCAACAGGAATTCCCAATTTACGAGTGTGATGTAAATAATGATCCCATTGGACATCCGGAGTCGTAGTCGGACAAAAAAATCCGACTCCGACTCCCAGTGTTGTTAGGAATCCGGCTCCTCACGACTCCGGCTCCGCAGCCCTGATTTTTACGCTGCAAATGTATTTTCGCACCGCCACACTGAGCATCAAATGTGAGACACCATTTGCAAATACCTTCAAGCGACAGCGCTACCGACCCTGTAACACATTGCGTTTGTTTTTCATCGTTACGTAACACAAGCCAACTTCGTGGCTTTGCCTGTGTGTAAATAATTTTTTCCAGCTTCAGTTGTGGTGTTTTTTACTAACAAAAATCGGAAATTACCCAAACAAGTCCGTGTAAGTTGGTGCTGTCATTTATATTCAAGAATTTGAAACACTATTTTCTATATGTTTGTGAAGCGATTTCGATATTCTAAGAAGTTGCTCGACTGTCTGTTGTGGAGGTATCGTTTGCGCAGTAACATTCACCTTTCTGTTTCTGCATCAGCAAGCTGAATATCAAGACATTCTGGCCCGTCGTCGCTATGACGACCAGTTAAAGCAGCAATCCGCAATGAACGAAGAAAATCTGAGAAAACAGGAAGAATCGGTTCAGAAACAGGAATCAATGAGAAGAGGTGGGTTTCTCTCAAAAAGTTGCAATAAACCGCACATCAACTCGTATTGTAGTAAAATTATGTCTCACATAAAGCATCCATGCGACTTGGGCGAATATTACATCGCGGTATAATTTTGAACTTTAAAATTTTAACACGACGTTTTTCAAAATTTTTGTTCCATATGGCCCCCGATACTGCGTGGTAGGTGTTGATTGCTTGAAATCAAGTTCTTTATGTGTCCGAAAAAGTTGAAATTGAAGGTTTTGCATCTGTTTTGATTTGTAGTGCTTTGATGACGATCGACCCCAGCACCTTCTGCCACCCTTTTTGTGTGCGGGCCCAATTTATTCACCCGGCACACGTGACAGTTGAAGCGATGCTGCTGCTCGCGAGCGACACCTGGCAGGATTGTTTGCAATTTCAAACAGAAATCACTTGTATCGAAAGCGTCATTGTCGAACACCGAGCAGTGCTGCACAATTAATCGCGACGTATTTCTTTCTGCGACGCAGCCACACTCGAACACGAGATGAAGCTGCGCCGCGAGAACGACATGGCACGTGCCGAGGCGGAAGCGATCGCTCGCGCGAAGGCCGACCGGGAAAACAAAGACATTAGAAGGGAGGAGATCAAACTGAAGGCGGCCGAGAAGCGGCAGACCACGTTGGAGTCGATCAGGTAGAAGTTGTCGTTTGCGTTTTGTGGTTGGTCCGCAATCGTAAGGTTTCAAAGTGGGCTGCTTGAACGCGTGGTTAATAAAATCCAGGTACGTCATAACAGGACTCCTTTAATCTTTGAAACGATGTTTCGACTCTTTTACTTGCTGCGAAACCTTGGCTGGTTCCAACAGCAGTATTTTTCAGATGAATTAATGTTTTGCAATTGAAGGTTGTCACATAGTTGTTCCATTTCAAGTAATTAGCTTAAATCATCAGTGGCATCTACATTTGTTTTTTGTTCATATGTAATGTAGTTTTATTGCATTTCAACTTTGAGCTGATTCAGGGAACAGATCGTTTAACCATCTTGCTTACCTAGGTTAAAAAACGTGAAAACGCCAATTGTGTGGGACATAGGCAAAGAGCTGAACGCTTTCCTTTCTGGAGTAACAACGTGCCGTTACATTTAGCACTCCTCTTTGTGTGCATCAGAAACAAGCACAGACCTTGCTGGATCAGGATTAAGTATAATTTTTGGCCGATCAGAATTTAGCCGCTCTTCCAAGTATTTAAAACCACTGCTCACCTGGACTGGATTGGGTTTGGAAAATATTTCATTGAAAAACGTTTTGTACCTTTTAGGAGGCGTTTCAATCGACTGGGTGTGTATGATTTGAGCAAGGAGCTGCCGCTAGGCAATCGGAGATTGCTGTATTATATACCTCTGTGCCAGATCTGTGGTTAGGTTAGTTGGTTACCTCGTCGAATGCGTTTTCGTTTCGGACTGGTTCTGAACGTGGTTGTAAGGCGAAGTGGCTAAAATACTTCGCAGAGGTTTGCAAGATGCTTCCCTGAGGTGTGCAAAATGCTTCGCAGAGGTTTGCAAGATGCACTGCAGTGGTTAGCACGATGCTTCGCATAGGTTTGCAAAATACTTCGCAGGAACGTGTAAACCAACGGTTCTTGTTCTGGACAGTGCCAAAGAGAACAAAAATTTTTGCATGCCGGCCACTTCAAACGAAATTGATGGTGCTCACAGTAATTTTTTGTAACTAGGCCTATATATGTCAGAACCTGTTTGGCTGTTTAGCAACAAGCAAGAGTTCATCAAAACCATTCCTTCACCAGTGTTAGTGGAGAGATTGCCCGAATGCTTCGTCTTAACAAAATAAATGGTTTGTCCACGCTATGTAGAAACAGTGTTCTTTCTGGGAAGCAAAAACTTGTGACACTGTGGCGGACTTTACCTAATCAGGTAGACGACGAGTTACAGCTACATTATGGATCAGTTCGGTTGAGGCAGGCCAGTAACCAGGAGGGGATTCAAGGGCCATTCTCCCCTGCTAAAATTTGGCCCAATCTGCATGCTCATTGCCCACACACGCACATAAACCCAGCCTAAACAGGTACGTAGTATTTATATTCAAAAGTCGTATCGAAATGGGATAGTTCTTGTGGTATCGATTCGTAATCGGTATTCGCTTGAAAATCTAGTAGCGTCGCTTCCGTAATATGCATCAGTGATTATAAGTCCCACCGTTGAACTCGGCATACCATCAACATTGTGTTTATAGTCGACACTACAGTACTGCCTGCTGTTACTGTATGTTGTGATTTTTATTTTTGCCCATCTGACAAGTCTGCCACTGTTTTGTTCTTTGAAAACTATGATTAGCGCCATATTTGTATCGGAATAAATGTTTCATAATGCTTTTTTTACCTCAACTTGATTACTTATTTTATTTGATTCAAAATTAGAAGAGTTCAGTTTGCTTGATGTATAATAAACTATCCTGCAAAGGGCAACGAGTGGAAGAGTGAAGGATTCTTATTTTATTGCTTGCTGCGGTATTAAAATTTTCTTTTATGTGCATTGTAAGGTGCTCGGGACCGATGAGTGTATAATATCAATTAAAACAGTGCCAACAAATTTCAACCAGACGCTGTAGGTTGAATGACCGTTCCTGTGGTAGGCATAGAGCAGTGATTCTCAACGTGGTCCAGGTGGGGTGGTCCACAGAGGGTTCGATAAATCCTTGAAAAAACGTTCCGAAAAAGTGCAACTTTTACTGTCTTGTAAGACCGTTTTCAGATTTTTGTGTTTGACTAGTTGCTTGTGAGGTGTCAACGTAGCAAAGTTGTCCATGGGACAATTTTTTTTGAAAAGGTAGTCCATGGGTCAAGAAAGTTTGAGCTCCACTGGCATAGAGGCTTTTATAAAAATTTACGTAAGAGCACCGGGCCGGACCCACCAATTCAAATTTAAGGTCTAGGCCCGATTTTTGAAAGCTTGCAGTCGTCTCGTCACATGCATATGCATGCACACAAACATAAAACGTTGTTTACTCAGTGATATATATTCAAGTTTAAGCTTTTTATACAGCGTGGCCCAAAAGTAGGTATACAGTCAATAATTGGTTTGGGCCAAAAAGTATTATTTGCGTTTCTCATGGTTTTAATTTTCAGTTTCTGCAACAAACGTTGCAGGGGATGTCCCTGGTGTGGATAGTTCTGCGGAATCACGCCGTGTAGCTGACAAATGCCATAGCCACCAAAACTGTATACCAACTTTTGGGCCACCTGTGAGTTTGTGTGAACTTTTAGCGTTGAAATTAACGAACGTCCCATATTTTTAGAACTGCTGGAACAGTTTTGGGAGAAGGGGCAAAAGCATTCTTGTCTGATTGGCAGAAAATCACCGCTTTTGTGAGTTAGTTCTTTTCATGCTGTGGGATGCGTTGTGTTGAAAGTTTGCAATTTGCCATAATCTTGTTTTTGTTACTTGTGCTTGTTGTGAAACTGCTGGGAAGGTCAGCTTTTCACATGTCCTTATGTTCCTGCATAGTTGTTGTTTGGAATATTTGCGGGTATTTTTGCCTGCGGTAGAAACTTCCTCTCCCGTGCATTTGTGCGTGTAGTTTTTTTGCGGTCAACCTCAGAGGAACCACTCCCCACATGATCGAAAAAGTTTTCGAATTGTCTAAAGTGGCATTTCAAAGTCCCTTATCATCGTGAAGGTAATTGGTTTGTATGTAGTATTAAGATCCTGTTGACGCTTATCATTCCACATGATGGAAAACATCCATGTGTTGGTTTAAAAAGAAAAATTCATCTGTTGAAACGTGCTTCCTTTTAAGGTGACTTGCATGGTTGCGTTTTGTCGTCAGCATGAATGCTTTTAAATTATAAACTTTTGTGATGTCACAAATGTCTTTCTTATTGGTAGAAAAATGACGCCACAACTGTTTTTTTATTGGAAGAAAAATAACGTCATAGATGCTTTTCTTCTCGATATCAAATATCATTGAATCGTGGCGACGTCTGTGGAACACGTGATTTCGGAATTCGATCCTAGTTCCAACTTTCAATCCGAGCTCAAGGAAAAGTGAAAATAATTATGAAACCAAACCTCTGTGGCGAAACCTAATTCTGACACTTTACAAGGCAGGAGGACTCACTTTGGTCGCGGCGGGCGTATACTTATCCAAATACAGCATCGGCGTGACCGCTCGGTACGTGGAAGCGCGTCTGGGCAAACCGTCCCTGGTCCGCGAAACGAGCCGTTTCACCCCCAGCGAAGCGATCAAGCACCCCATCCACACCGCCCGAAGATACCTGAGTAGCGCTGAGGACGCCTTGAAGGGAGTCGTCCTGAAGGTTCTTGTTTTCTTTTGGTCGATGGTCAATTAAGTGATGTTCTTTTCCGTCTGCTGGTAATTTCGCAATGATTGAACACATTTGAAATCAATTAGTGTAAGTTTTCCTCACTGCGTATGTCGTGGAAAAAATCCAGGGACATATAAATAGTCGGAACGATGTTGATACTAAAGGGAGAAAAATATATTTGGTTAATCAAAAAACTTTAGAAAATGCGTTATTTCAACCTGGTATTACAAGGAAAGCGCGTAAAATGTCCATTCACATCTCAGAAGCTGGCCGTGCTACCCTCATAAAACCACAATACCATGCATTTGGTGAACCACTTGTCACCAACAATACAACACAATTGCTTTTAGACACCTTACTGAGCGCATTTCTTCCAAATTAACACATCAACCCTTCTCACACAAAATAATCCATGCAGGTTATTGCCGGTCACTTAACTGCACATGAGGTTATTGCCGCTCACTACACTGCAAATGATGGTACTTTTCATTATCTGCGCAAAATCTAGTTTTTATCTGTTTGATGTGAAATCTCGGAAGTGAAGAAAACTTTTATTTTATCAAAACAAGTGCATATTTTCTCTAACACACACTTTCCACATCAAAGTTTGGTCTGTCTACATTTAGATAAAGAGACCTTCACAATAGGATGGTCGAAACTGAACTCTTCGTGGATGATAAACTACCTTACGCAAAAGTTTCCACTAGTCTGTTTCCAGTACTTGGTACTCTGCAGGACAGTCACAATTCATAAATCTGGCGACTAAAATATTTGCACTCTCAAACAATATCTATTTTACTGCAGTTCAATAAAATTTTTGAAAGGATCCTATGTCGTAGAGTGTACTACTGCATTGCAAGAATTTAAGTTATCATCCAAATATCAATATGGTTTTAGGCCTAAACCTCCAAGTTATACGTATGCAGTTGACAGTATTTACGTTGATCTGTTGCGCAATGCTGATAACAGGTTACATTCTTGCTCCATATTTCTTGACTGGTCAAAGGGATTTGGCCGTTAATCATAGCATTGTATTTGATAATTTTATCATAACTTCAGTTAATATTTTGAATGGCTTGCCTCAGGGGTCTGTGCTGAGACGGTTTTAATTTATGATGTACGTTAATGGTTTGCCTAAATCCTCCGGCTGTGGATTGACCACCCAATCTTTTAATTGAGAAGCGGACACTCTACGACTGAGCTATCGCCTATTTTGTTTTTTACGAAGCCAGTTTTTCGATGCTGACGAGATACATTTGCCTGTCACTTGCTTTCTGAAAGTACCTGTGGTTTTTATATCCTGAATACGACACGTCAGAATGAATTAGTGACATGAAAAATCTACACGCTTCTTGAGATTCCGCAGAGTTCCTCTGTTTTGATAAGTTTTCCGAAATGTTTGTTTGCTTGGAAACGACAAACAGTTATTTTCATATGACTTGTATTGAATCGGTTTTATGCTTTGCAGCACCCACCGGTGAAAATCCGGTGCAGTTTTACGTTTGAAAAAAACTTCTCTTATTTCACAACAGCCTTCGTTAGAAGAACGTGTTCGCGATATCGCCATAGCAACCCGAAACACAAAACGTAACAAAGGGGTTTATCGGAACATATTGTTGCACGGACCCCCCGGCACAGGAAAAACGTTGTTTTCCAAGGTGAGTAAGACAGTTGAGATGCTTCAAGTAGAACAAAAGTTTTTCAAGATGTTCTCTGCGGCAATTGTCCCAGGAAGGGGTGCAGCACCCCCCCAGGATATTTTTGTGTTTTTTGTCGCTGAACAAGCTTTTTAAATTTATTTATGAGTAAGTTTCAGCACCAACTTGAACAAGATTCTGTTATCGATTGTTCTGCAGAATAGAGTGAACTACTCAAACTTGCTCACTTCGACAAAAACCAGTTTTTGATTTTTCATCAACTGTTTGCTTTCGTTCACAGAAACTCGCTATGCATTCCGGAATGGACTTCGCCATCATGACTGGGGGTGATGTGGCCCCGATGGGACGCGAAGGGGTGACGGCCATTCATAAAACGTTTAACTGGGCCAACAGTAGTCGTAGAGGGTACGGTTTTATCATTTTAGTTTTTTCTTCTGTTTGTTGTTTTTAAAGACCCTCAAGCGTTCAGCCCCATATTACAATTATACTTTGTTTTTTAGGTCGTTGCTGTTATTGTAGAGCAGGGGTCTCCAAACGGTTTTGACAGAGGGCAACATAAGTTATTACATAACAGGACGATGGCCGGATATCTTACGTGATGTGATTGTTTCGGGAGTGTTACGTTCTGCCAATCAACAAATTTTTCCCAAACATCCCTGTTTTCCATTATGGACAACATGTCTTTGTGGCCGGATGAAAGGGCTTCGCGGACCAGATTTGGCCCGCGGGCCGTAGTTTGGAGACCTCTGTCGTAGAGACTTGGAAGACAGATTAGGTAAACTTCAACAAGAAAGAATTTAATGTTGGTTTGAAACCATTCCCAAACAGCCTTGTCGTATGCGAGGAGTCTCCACCATTGGAGATGTGCACGGACCGACATTCTTTCCGCCTATCATAGCTCAGGCCTAGCTCGCAGCGCGAAGCTTCACCGTGTATCTGAAAAATAAAAAATGGAGTCATCCCTTTGGTGCTCCACAGTTTGGGTGCGATGAACATATCCTGAGCGGTTATTGATTGGGCGTTGGTGTTGTGACAATTATGTTCCTTGCAATTTTCTCCAAGCTGTGATACATTTTTTTGTTTCAGGCTTTTATTGTTCGTCGACGAGGCCGACGCGTTCTTACGTAAGCGATCTACGGTAAGTGGCGCAGCTTCCGTGCAAAACGAGAGGATTGCTTGCAGGCGACAAAACCGAATTCATCCGCTAGGGTTCAGCTTGTCGTCTATGTTGCTTTGAACAATGACTTATTTTTTCATAAGTATGTTTATGATGTTTTGTATAATTATGTTTATCATATACATGTTATTGTATAATTATGTTTATCATACTTATGTTTATCATACTTATGTTTATCATACTTATGTTTATGATGTTCTACATATTTATGTTTATCATATACATGTTATTGTATAATTATGTTTATCATACTTATGTTTATCATACTTATGTTTATGATGTTCTACATATTTATGTGTATGATGTTTCATCATATTTATGTTTGTGATGTTCTTCCCATTCTTTTTAACCATGTTGGTGCGTCAGACACATCTGTCAGATTCGTTCGTACAAAAGCATACGCAGTTAATTTTTACAACCTGAGTATTTTGACGGATGCGAGATCGCAGAAGTGAATGTTGGTGATCTTTCCAGCCACTCAAACCTGAATTTGCGGAATTTTCATCTGCTACAGATTATGTTTATAACGGGCAAACTACAAGAGCGTATTAGCTAGCGTGTACTTTTAAGGGTCTTATTTTCGGTTAGCCTGGTTAGACCACTGATCATTGAATAGTTCTAGTTTCTGTAAATTGACGACTTATCGACAATCCAGCCTATCACGTGTTTCGAACAAAAAACATCAGGTCGCATTCGTCAGCGAAATTTCCGAAACTACAATCTACTGCCGCCTGTATTACATCGCAACCAGCAACAGCGTTATTATGAAGACCGCGATCCCCTGCAGCTTTCCGGGTTGGTGATTACCTGAATAAAGCCAACATATCGAACGGGAATGAGCAAACAAAGGCCTCACTGATCCATGAAGGAAAGCAATTTTTTAAGAAGAAAAAATGCGCCACGCGATTGTCATGAAAAAACAGACACAGCCTTGCCTGGTTTATCCACAGTTCTAATGCTCTTGATATTAGTTAAACTCTGTTTCCATGTTGCATGCATCTGCTAACGGGCTTGATGGTGCAAAAAAATCTTGGGCAGATTTCCATTTTATGAGAGTTCTCTGTGAAGGAAGTACTTGGTGTCAGGGACATTTGTGTTGATTGAGTTTCAGGGCAGGTGATCACCTTTTTAGAGATCCACTCTGTTGTTCAGTATAACGTGCGGTGATCGATTCAATTACTTTTTAAAATTATCATCACAATCACATCGCACTGGAATATTATCAATTGCAATTACATTACAATTACTTTGCACTTACCTTAAAACCCAAGTTGGGACGTAATTATCTTGATTAAATTTTTTTGTTTTTTTGTAAATTTTTTGATTAAATTTTTTTTGCATCTTTCAACTTGCGTGTTCTTTTGAACAAGAAAGGCAACAAACACAGAACTTTTTGCCACATCGCATTTGTACGGATGGCAAGTACATCCGGGTTAATTTTAATGAGCTACGTTGTCACCTGCTCGAAGCCAATTGGCTCCAGTTTGGTTACTTTGCGTTCATTTTCGCATTCAGGAAAAAATCAGCGAAGATTTGCGATCAGCTTTGAACGCTTTCTTGTACAGATCAGGCGACCAATCAAGCAAGTAAGTAGTGTCAAGGGTTCTGTTTCAAATAAATGACTCGCATCGATCGCATCATACGAATAAACCTACCAGTGCAACGGTTGGATAAAAGTGAATGATGCCAAGTTTAATTTTACTGGAAGTTCCAAAATAAGCCAATGTGAAAGGCGGTTTAGTCAACTATCAAAAGCCAACCCCCTGTTACATTAATTTGTTTATCACACTCGTTCGTGCTGTTGCTTTCAAAGGGATCTGATCAGTTTAATTTTCACACAGGTTCATGCTCGTGCTAGCGAGCAATCAACCGGAACAGCTCGACTGGGCGATCAATGACCGTATCGACGAAATCGTGAACTTTGACCTTCCCGGCGAAGACGAACGCGAGCGTCTCGTGCGAATGTATTTCGATAAATATGTTCTGGAACCTGCGCTTGATTCAAAACAGTGAGTTGGTTGTTGTGAGGCGTCGATCGCTTTGTTGCTTTCTTTTTATGGGAGATGCAGTTTGTGTGGAAACGTTTAATATTTGCGGAAGAATACAATCGAATACAGCTGGTGAGTTATCACTAAAGCCACTTTTATGGCTTAAAAGACTCGATAATATGACTCTTCCAGGAAACATGACTTTAAATGGCCATAGTTATCACCACAAACGACCTTATTTTCTCGGTGGAGATAATTATGTCGAATAGATATTTTTGTTTCATTGTTGTTCCGTTGTCTTTACACGGTTTTTCACACTGGGGAGTGCTTTGCTCTAAAACTGCCAAAATTGCATTTCTAACCATTCCACGCATGTTTCAGACGTTTGAAACTTGGAGATTTCGACTTCAGCACAAAATGTTCTGAGATTGCGGAGAAAACAAAAGGGATGTCTGGACGCGAGATATCGAAGTTGGCTGTGGCATGGCAGGTGAATATTTCAGATATTGTACTTTGGTTCGATTCGACTACATACACTGGCGCAAATGAAGATGTGGTGAGTAGGAAAGCTCTGTTGTTGCCCAGTGTAAAATTTTCATAGAGGGAAGGGAACCAAGGACGCCCGGGCAGCGGTAGGCAGGGGAGACATTAATAGAGTTGAGGGCGATGAAAACCTATAAAAAAACAAAAAAATCGTTGCCAAATGTCCTTTTTTCTTCTCAGCAGCGAATGTTGGCCTCAAAAATAATAACAGGATTTTACAGAAAACCATTCTGGATTTTCTTGCTGCGCAAATAGCTGCAATAAATTTGTTTCAATTCAGTCTTGACCAACCATGAAATTACCTANGATACTTGTTTGAAATGGCACTTCCGTCCCCNTTGCCCCNCTTTTGAAAGGGCAGGAGGGCAACGCCCGTTCTCCGGCGTCCCTGGAAGGAACACTGGTGAGTAGGACATTATTTTGGGGGATACATCGTAATGTAGTGTTGGACATGTGAAATATTCTTCGCTGTCATCTGTTGATAAAGTCATGATTTTCAAAGCAACTGCGAAAATACGGAAGAAAATATTACATTACGCAGTGAATGGGCTGCGGCTGAAAAGCCGCTGCAGCAAAGCATTGCAAGCAGATTTTTTCAAACACACTGCGGTTTGTTTCGTCACAGGCAATGGGTTATGCGTCATCAGACGGCATGCTTACCGAGCAAATGATAGACGAGCGAGTGGATGAAGCGGTCGAACAACACAAGCTCAAAGTTGATTGGATGAAACAGCACACGCCAGAGACATCTGGCGGGGGGGCTACAGGTGGTGGGGCGAACTCGCCGAAAAGCAGGGACATCGCGTCAAGTACTTTGTCTCAGAAAGACACGTGATTGACTGGTCGTCAGGTCCCTTTAGCTTCCTGTCTTGATGTCCAAGCCGTGATTGAGAATGGCTTTGTGGAGAAGATAAAGAGCCATTGTGACGAAAGAACTGCATGTGACGACGAAGCATCCAGGTTTAAATGCACCTATCGTTGTTGCTATGGCTACCGCTGCGTTATTTGAAAATAAACTTAATCACTTGCGGACGGTGGTAGTTTGAGGTGAGTGGGAAATGTTAGCAGCTTGGAAACAGTGATTAATAGGGCAACCAAAAGTCAATTTTTCTGCCTTTTCAAAGATTTATGAAACGTCCACAAACCAACTTTCACGCTGATACCATGAACCACTCGGAAGTTGTTAGGTCAAAAAAAAGAACAAATTTATCATTGGGTCAAAATTTTCTTGCAGCAGAGTTTTTTCTGGTTATCGATATTTTATTAAAGTTACAGCAACAGATTTTGATATGCTTTTCCAAGTATTGTTGCACGTCTGAAGTAGTAATGGGTTTGATGCGACTTCTGGCGTAATAATGTTACTTACCCCACAACTGGACGATTGAATATTAAATAGTCTAGGTATGGCAATGCAAGGAACGTGGTCTTACAGTACTTGGTTGGGCAAATGCTTAATCCATTATGCATATATAGTGTTTTAACTTTATGATATTCTCAGATTTGACTCTACTGTAGTTATTAATGCATTTATCAACATATCACGCCTAAGTTTAAACAACCACATTCTTCAAAAGTTCGAAGTATAGTACATGAATAAGCTTCTGAGTTTACCTCAACACCTAAGGGTGAATTATTTTACAAATTCTGTGAATACTTAGTGAGAAGTGACAAAAGGTTTATGGTGGAAACAAATCGCCGCAGTGCAAAGCATCAACAAGGTTCGTTTCATGAAACTGAAAGTCGCCAGACATTTTTAAATCATGCTGTACCAGATTTTGCAGATAAACTCCTTTTTGCTCCATTTCAACGGAACAAGCCTATCGGTTTGTTCTGTATAAATATGTTTTGTGTCCTGCATTTCAACTGAAAACGCAGAAAATTGATAGGACGAAATAAAGTCAAAATCTTTAAATTATAAAGCAGGGTTTTCTCAAGGAAACGTTAGGGACCCGATTATAATTTTCTCTGATCCTAAAACACCTTAAAAAAACAGTATAAAGTCAAAATTTTAAGTTTTCAGGTCAAAAATATGGTTGCCCTAGTGATTAGAGTTGCCGGGAAAATGTTTGAAGTTGTCATTCGAAGAAGTACGGTCAGAGCAATGTTTGAGGTGGTGGGTTGCAACTTGCAAGGTAGGGTTC